>Ga0214225_1000062_pt1 | contig 36062 bp, 40 predicted proteins | sample TroBogypolimnion_31_FD_153063 | JGI IMG/M metagenome (GOLD analysis project Ga0214225, IMG submission 153063) | Freshwater microbial communities from Trout Bog Lake, WI - 17SEP2007 hypolimnion | ecosystem: Environmental > Aquatic > Freshwater > Lake > Hypolimnion/Profundal zone | place: Trout... | reverse complement strand
GCCAAGCGCGAATGCTTTGACGAGTACACTTACCGCACAAAAGTGGAATCGAAAGCACTGAAGATCGCCAATGTTCGCAGACTGCTCGTGGAATCGGCCATGGACTGCCCGATCCAGATTGGTGCGGTCCTGCCCAAGCCTTGGAAAGAGCTGGAGGTCGAGCAAGTGCGGTCAGAGAACCGAGAGCATGTGACCTACCCTCTGGTGACCATGATTGCACCGCAGTTTATGGAGGAGTTGGAAGGAGACTACTGCAAGGTCAAGCCGTCCGCGGTGGACCCCGAGTATGTGCGCCCACTGTCGTCGTACCTCGATGTCCGCGACGAGCTGATTGGCAAACTGTCCAAACTGTTCGTGGACAAGGAGATCTGGGAACGCAAGCAGCTCTTTGCTGCATTGTCGTCCTATCAGCAGGATGTCGTTACCTTTACGCTTCAGTCGGCTATCCGTACGGGATTCAAGTTTCACGATGCATTTGGCCGCCCCAGTCTGCTTGAGTCGCGCGGTGATTTGTATGCCCTGGCTCCGATCGGTGTGTCCAACGGAACCCTGGTCGAGCGCACCACCCAATCGGTGGAAAAGGCAGATGTACCGCTCCCCGAAGTGGAGGCCACTCCGAAACCCGCCGTCACTGACGCACCCGACCTGTCTGCCTTGCGCGACTTCCCCTTTTCCGTGGAACGGTTCGACGCTGAAGTGCTGGATGGATATGCATTCGACCACTTCATCACGCGGGCCCAGAAGATTCTGTACCTCCGTTCAGGGCAGCAGACGCAGTTCGGTGCACGACTGGCGGTCCCTGGCACAGACCTCTTGGTGCTGGGCCACGAAGCCTACGATCCTCCCGAAGTCCAGCCCGGCGAAGAGACCACGGCCGTGACGCAGTGGACAGAGGCATTGGTCGCGGACTTTGCCAAGAAGAAGACCAAGATCTTTGCATCGATGAAGGATGGCAAGCTGACCATGAGTCGGTTCCGCGTCGAGGGTGGAGTCCCAGTGCGCGAGGAGCAGAAGAAGCGCGATGTGCCCATTGTCTGCGGCACGGGCGAGAACAAGAAGGAGGGAATCCTGACACTGGCAAAGTACATTGACCCCACTGGCGTGGGCGTGCCTCCCGAAGTCTTCAGCACCAACAAGGAAACATGGTGCATCTATGTGGAGCTGCTCATCCGCGCCAACCAGCGGGAGGCGGAACCCAAGGTGGCGTGGTTTACCCCTGAAGAGATGGAGGTGATTCTCTCGGCCAAACCAAAAACGAAAAAGACCAAGTAAAGATAACGGTCTTCTATGGATCCGATCTTTGAGCGTCGTGCTTTGGTTCGGTCAGTTCACATTCCTGCTCAGCACATCCAACGAAATATTCAGGTTAGCCTGATGGCCCAGCTCCGAGCCAAGTACGAGGGTGTCTGCATTCCCGAGGGCTTTGTGCAGAATCGGAGCATCACGGTTGTCGAGCACTCACTGGGCCGAGTGAACCTGATCCACGGCGGTCTGGACTACTCGGTCAAGTTTCAGGCGGATATCTGCATGCCTCACCCTGGGCAGGTGTTTCGGGCTCCCGTCATGCTGCGGTCAAAGATTGGTCTCCACGCCGAGTCTCCGCCCATGAAGATTCTGCTGCCTCGTGACCTCCACCTTGGGGACACTTCGTTCGAGGACATCAAGGATGGTCAGGAGGTGGAGTTTGAGGTCAAGGGGTCTCGCTTCCAGCAGGGCGATGATTCGATCGTGGTTCTCGGTCACTTGCGGACAGTCGTGAATCCTCAGCAGGCAGCGGCCGAGAAGGCAGAGGCTGGCGAGGAACCGCTGTTAGCAGCGAGCACGGGAACGAATGCGGCGGCCAATGTCGAGCGTAAGGTGGTGGTCCCGCAGGAGCAGCTGCCAACCCAGTCGGCGCGGAAGAGGAAGGTGATCACAAAGCCTGCGGAGAATACAAATGAACCGAGCGCGCAAGGAAAAGCTTCGGGACCAGCTGGACCTTCTGGACCCGCATGAGCACGCTCAAATCTTCGCCGTCGTAAAGCACCACACAGACTCCTTCACCAAGACGCAGACGGGTGTGTTGGTCTCGTCAGATGTTCTCACTGATGTCTGCATGATTGAGATGGAGAAGATGGTGTCTTTTTATTTGGATCAACGCAAGCGGATGGATGCCGACGATGTGGCGCGGAAGACAATGGTAAAAAACGGATAAAGAGAATCCAGCCTTTAAGTAAGGGCAAATGGAGACCCAACGCTCGAGCTTGACGGCTCTTGTCACCTACGTCTCTCGCGACCCTCAGGCCGAACTTGAATGCAAGGTCCTTCCCAACCAGATCAAGACCAAGGATGTCGCCGACCGCATTGTCGCTGCCATCGCTGGAGTCTCTACAGGATCTGCGACTGAGGAACATCGAGCAACCTTCAGCTATCCCGACAATGTGCGGGTCGTCGTCACACAACCTGAGAACATCTTCAAGATCTGCTCCACCAGTAGCTTCCGTGGAACCAAGCTGCTCGTTGAGCGCAAGAGTCGGTACTTTGAGGGCCGCGGCTCGGAGTCCGACATGGTAGACCTGCCCGATGTGGGCATCCGCTTCACGCTTCGAAAGGAGGAGGAGTTGCGTCGTGACTTCACGGGTGCTCCCATGGATCCTGTGGCCCATGTGCGCATCCTTCACCGCCGCTCCTGGACAACGCTGGACGGCCTGCTGCGCTTCGACTTCTCCATGGTCAAGTCTCGGGGCCGCGGCATGAAGACGCTGTCCGAGGTCATGCGCCAGCAGCCCGTCTACGAGCTGGAGGTGGAGGTGATTGACCGCAAGGCAGCGGCAAAGGCCATCGTGGACTCGCTGTTCCGCCATGTGACCCTGGTTCTCGAGGCCTTTCAGGGCACGCCGTTTCTGCTGTCCAAGTCCGATGTGGAGAACTACCGCATGGGCTTCCAGCGTCTTGGCTTCAAGTTCGTGAACCCCGTGACCATGGATCGCCGCCACATGAGCAAGGCCTGTCCCCTGTCTGTGCTCGAGGGCTACACGGTGACCAACAAGGCAGATGGCGACCGCTGCTTCTTGGTCGTGGCCACCGACAAGCGCGTGATCCGCGTGACGCCGAACATGAACATTACCTGGACAGGTCTCACCACCACCAAGGACATTCATGTGGGCGATGTCTTGGACGGCGAGTACCTGCCCGACCGCAACATGTTCTGCATCTTCGATGTCTACGCCTTCCGTGGCAAGAACACGACGCGCCTCCCTCTGATGCTCACGGACGAGGACTTGTCGGCCTCGTCTCGCCTGGGCTGCTCGCGCGAGTTCATCAAGGATCTGGCCACGGACTTTGTGACTGCTCCGAGCCAGAAGCCCCTGCGAATCGAGTCCAAGGTCTTCCTTGCAGGAGACGGTCCGATCATGGAGCAGGCCATCAACACTCTGCTGGACACGGAGTTCGGGTACCCTACAGACGGCCTGATCTTCACACCCAAGTCGAGCGCGGTGGCACCCATGCAGGACCGCCGTGGCAACACCTGGCTTCGCGTCTACAAGTGGAAGCCTGCGGACCAGAACAGCATTGACTTCCTGCTCCGCTTCAAGCCTGGTGAGAGCTACGACACTGTGCTCAAGTCGCATGTGTTCAAGGGACAGCTGTATGTCAGCCGCAACCGCGGGTCGGACATTCTGTATCCGCGGGAGACGCTGACGGGCGAGTACACGCCTCCCAAGATGCCTCCCGATCTGCAGAGGATTGCCGAGACGCGTGACCGTGCCCCGTCGCCGTTTCAGCCCTCGGTTCCTCGCAAGCCCGATGCCAATATCGTTTCGCTGAAACTGGTGAAGGGATCGCCCGTGGACAAGATGGGCAATCGCATCGAGGACAATACCATCGTGGAGTGTGCCTATGACGTGGAGACGGCTCACTGGACCGTGCTGCGGACACGCCACGACAAGACCTACCAGTACCGCGTACTGAACGAGCCGCAGTTCGGTAACGACATTGCCGTCGCCGAGTCCATCTGGACCAACATCCATGTGCCGATCACGGAGACCATGATCCGCCACCTTGCGTCCGAGCCGATTGATGATCTGGCCGAGGACGATCTGTACTACCGCGACAACCTGGATGCCCGCGACCGCATTCTTAAGGATGTGTACTCCTTCCACAATCGGGTGAAGGAGCAGCTGTACCAGGGGTGCATCAAGCCAGGTGACACTCTGCTCGAGCTGGCCGTGGGTCGCGCAGGTGACATGCTGAAGTGGAAGCGGTCCAAGCCCAAGCTGGTGGTGGGCTTTGATATCTCGGAACCCAACTTGACCTCGAGCCGTCAGGGTGGATATGTCCGTTACCTGAAGGATGCAGAGAAGCCCAGCTGCGACAAGCTGCCGCCCATGCTTCTGGTGGTGGGCGACATGACCAAGCCGCTGTATGAGTCCGATGACCGCTATGTTCGCATTCTCAATGGATCCGATCCCGCGCCGACAACGTACCTTCAGCAGTTCAAGGGAGTGAAGGAGTTTGACGACATCTCCTGCCAGTTCGCCATTCACTATGCGTGCGTGTCCGAGGAGGCGTTCAGGGCGTTTACAGAGAATCTCAAGGTACATGGTAAGAAGCGGTTCTTCGGTACTTGCATGGATGGTGCGGCGGTATACGCCCTCCTCCTTGGCAAGAAGAACCACATCTTCCGCGCCGACGGTCAGGTCTTTGGAGAGTTCACCAAGGAGTATCCTGACGGCGACGCGTGGCGCCCTGAGTTCGGGCAGACTCTCCGAGTCTACCTGGAGAGCTTTGAGAAGCCCGTGCAGGAAGCGCTGGTTCCATTCGAGCGAGTGGTTGAACTGCTGAAGGAATCTGGTTATGAACTCGAGACGACTCAGCTGTTTCAGGAGTACTATTCGCAGCAGACTGCGATTACCCTCACACAGGAGCAGCAAGCGTTCTCGTTTCTGCACCGCAGCTTCGTCTTTAATAAGGTCGACACTCCTGCACCTCCATCGCCTCCCGAGGCTGAGGAAGCCATTGAGCTTCCCACCACAGCGGACGCCGAGGTGCCAAAGTCCCCAGTGAAGAAGAAGGTAATTAAGGCGAAGATTCCAAATGACGCAAGTGTTCAACCAGCAGAAGAGGAGAAGCCAGTGTTCTTCTACGGCGCAGACGAGAGCAAGGGCGAGTATAGGTTCTTGAGCAATATGTATGTCGCCCCATTCGAGATTGACGGCATTACATACCCGACCGTGGAGCACTACTTCCAGTGGTCAAAGGCAAAGTTGTTCAAGGACGAGGCGGCGGCTACAAAGATCCTGACACCTCCGAAGGGGAAGCCGTATGTGGAGGCCAAGTCAGCCAAGGCAATCGGAAAGAAGGTGAAGGACTTTGATGGAACGCAGTGGAACGGACTTGCGCCCGGACGCGGGTTCAAGGACGAGGTGATGCGTAAGGCCATCCGCGCAAAGTTCACACACCCCAAAAACACGGAGCTGCTGGAGAAGCTCCTGGCAACAAAAGATAGGGTTCTGGCTGAGGCGAATCCACGGGATTCATACTGGGGTATCGGGACATCGGCCGACACGAAGCCTGCACAGACGGGCAAGTGGAAGGGCCAGAATTTCTTGGGCAAGATGTTGATGGAGTTAAGGACGGAGATTCGCGGAGAGAAGGCAAAGGCTTAGAGACACATTACTTACCACACATAGGACGCAGGATCCTCATCTCCCGTGTGGTCTAGCGGTTAGGATAGGGCTCTTTCACAGCCTCGGCCCGGGTTCGACTCCCGGCACGGGAATTCCAGAGGTATGGTGCAGTGGTCAGCACAGCGGGCTTTGATAGGACGAGTAGCTCAGTGGAAGAGCGCTTCCTTTACACGGAAGAGGTCTCGGGGTCAAAGCCCGACTTGTTCAAGCGACCCGTTGACCTCGGTTCGATTCCGAGTACCTCTACCACCCACGCTCATAAGTTAGTGGTAGACTAACAGATTTCCAATCTGTTTGCGCGGGTCCGATTCCCGCTGAGCGTAACTAAACCAAAATCATATTTTCATTGCCGCATTGGCTCAGTGGTAGAGCATCGGTCTTATGACGGCGAAGCCTAGGGGCCCGCCTCCCCGCATCGCATTAGCTCAGATGGTAGAGCATCGGCCTTTTATGGGTTTGCGAGCCTGAATAGGCGAGCGGTTCAGACAGCCGATAGTCGCGGGTTCAATCCCCGCATGCGGTATCACCCACGGGTTTGTCCGAGTGGTTAAGGAGGCAGGCTTAAGATCTGCTGGTTCACACCGCATGGGTTCGAATCCCATCGCTCGTAACCCAAGGGCTTACTCAGCCCGTACCCCACACGAATGTCCGAGTGGTTAAGGAGGCAGATTCAAGACCTGCTGCGCAAGCTCATGGGTTCGAATCCCATTTCGTGTAACACCCACATTACATTTCACCCAGCCGTAGTAGCTCAGTGGTAGAGCACCCGCTTTGTACAGTCGGAGGACCTCCTTCGGAAACACAATCAGCGGTAGGTCGGAGGTTCAATCCCTCCCTGCGGCACACTCCCCAAAAACGGAAACTTGGTACGAGAGGGAACTCCACCTCATACCAAGATGCCTGCTTACACTCGTTCCCAGAACAACATGATCGCCCGTGCCGTCCCTGTCGCCCGCGTCCTCGACTTCAGCGGTGAGTCCGCCCGAGTGACGATGAATCGCTACAACATGGCAGGTGAACGCTGGACCCAGGAGGAGGAGCGTGACATGATCCGTATGTTCCGCCACGAGAACAAGACTGTTCCCGAGGTGGCGACGGCTCTGCACCGCAGCCCGCTGGCCATTCACTACCGCGTCGACAAGGTGCTCAACGAGCACATGGGTGAGGATGATGTGAGTCTGCTGGAGGCGTCCAAGTGGCTTCACCCGAACATCTCGGCCCGCGCAATGTCCGAGGACTTTGCGAATCACATTGCCGTCTTCAATGCAAAGACGGAGACGGCAGCCAGGCACTGAGCAGCCACATGCATCATTGCGCGGCTGGGACTGACCTTGTTGGACAGGAATGCCCACAGCGTCACAGCGGGGTTGAAGTGTCCACCCGAGTAAGGACCCAAGAGAAACACACCAAGGGCAAGTGACGCACCAATGGCCAGGGGTGTACCCACAAACGAAATGGTGGCAATCAAAAGCAGTGTGCCGAGAAACTCTGCGAGGATTGGCGTCATTTTCTTTTTACGCATACTAAAAACGGAAACAATGTCCATGGATAAGGAAAGTTCATACACGATGGATCTCTCTGGAAACCCGGTGCCGCCTCAGCGCCCTCTCACACCTATGCCCAAGCTTCTGGGGAATGTCAAGACCATCAAGGACATCTTCACGCGTATGGAGGGCAATACAACGTTCGAGTCCTTTGTGGATGCGGGATGTGCGGCCACGGGTGTGGTCACTGCCGTCGATCCACTCACTGAGGAACAGATGGACCTTCCAACCCCTGCCACGCGCGAGGACTTTCTGTCCCAGACCAACAACAACATGACCTTGAAGCAGCAGTTTGCGTCGCTGGCCAAGTTCAAGGATGTTCCGATGACCTATTCTGAGATGCGGGAGCGCTACGGGTAGTCGAAGAGCCAAACTGCTTATAGTACTGCTCGTAACTCATGGTCGGCACGGGCGGTGCATTCTCCGTGACCTGCGGAACGAACTTCTCGTACAGCTTCTTGCCCACAACGACCGATGCTTGCTCGGCCGTAATCTCACCCTTTTCCACTTTCCGCTTCATGGCCAGCATCTCAAAAAAGGTGGAATCCAGGCGGTCCTCGGCGTGCATCTGCCACAAACTGGGGTAGTTGTAATACAAAACAGAGTTCTCCTCCTGCAGCTTGGCCATGAACTCATCGCGACCCAGAGAGCGCCACTTCTTCTTCGAGTGGTCCATGTTGCGCACGAGTGCCTGAATCTCCGTTGCATTGAGATCGACGGATGTAATGTGACGCTCTCCTGCTGCGACTTCCTCTGGTGTCAGTTCACGGGCCTGCATTATGAGGAGTACTCACAGAATGTATAAGCGGTTTCAACGCAGAGACAAGGCGCATGCACTCGTCGTGTGCCGTCATTCCCGTCAGAATAATGTTCCCTGTGCGGAAGACCTTGGCGATCCACTTGGTTTCGGGAAAGTAGATCTTGACTGCAGGATACACTGCTGGCTCGTAATCCGTCTTGACGCCAGCCGCGCGTAAACCTGCATAGAGCTGCTCGCGCGACAAGCTCGTAGTCGTGGTGAGCCGCGTCTTGTAGTTCATGAGTACCACCCGCCTGTTCTTCAGCTCCCACGTTCCCTCGGTCACTGCGGCTGGACAGTTGGCCTTGATATGCGACTGGAGGAACGCCATGACATCCCGATCATATTTCTCGTCCAGAACGCCCGTGATGTGAAACACGCCGTTCTGGAAGACCTTGACCGTGATCTCCTTGCGAAGAAGAGTTCCGTCTCCATCGCTCATGACGACCACGGTGATGGAATTGTGGCCGAAGCCTGTAGTTCGCTTGGCCACGACCTTCTTGCTGCGTCGCTTGATCAAATCGCGCTTACTGCTTCCTCGAATCGGCGACCCCTGCTTCTCAATCTTGATCAGGGCGTCCGTCAGGGGCAGTGACTCGAGTAGGGTTGTGGTGTTCATCTTCACATCCAGGGCATACAGAACCACCATCGTGGTCAGTGTCGGAGTGTCCATGGGGTGACGCCGTGTAAATGAAATCGATTTCGTTTTTCCAGGCGTTGGAGAGCGACAGGGGGACTCTGCACACAACATGGCAGGGAAAGGCACGAATGACCTTGCGAAGCCTTACTTCCTCCATGGGAGTCAACATCCACCCTTCAAGATAGCCGAACCAGATGACGGCCGTCTTGTGATGGGACAGAATTGCCGTGGCTGTGTCGGCCAAGGCATCTAGGGGAGTCTCTGACAAGTCAAAAACATCCGCAGGTTTCGGAGTGATGTAGGTATACACTGTAAGCATTATGTTACTGTGCGAGGGTACTGGTAAGCGTTTTTAAGCGTGGCTGGCACCTTGCATGCGCATGAACCCGCAAACTCAACCCGCTTGCATGTGGGGCAGCAGTTGCCGTTGGGCGTGGTCTTGTATCCCTGCCGATTGGCGTAGACCTTGGGATCCACCTTGCCCACCAGGGCCGTACCCGCCAACATGTCCTGGAGCTCAGGGATCATGGCCCGCGTGTAGCAGGGCAGGGTGATCTGCGCGGGCTTGGCGTTCTGGGGAGCTGCACCATTGGCCACTGCACCACCACCCTGGAATGCCAAAAAGGTAGAGGCATCCTGTACAGTGTGACCGCCACCATACACCGTGTTAGCCGCGGACGCCGTCGAGGGAGCATTCAGGACCAATGCACAGGCCGTATTGGGAACGACAGTCTCGTAGTTGCCAGAGGCTGCCTGCATACGGATAATCTCCGTCTGGTGCCCCGCATCGCGGTGGGGGCGAGTATCCACAATGTTCGGAAGCCGCTGCTTGTGGCGGTTCAGGTATTCACTATAGGATGACATCCTTACCTTCTGCGTGGGAAATTCATACGCCAGGATGCGTCAGGAGGTGGCGACGGCAGCACTCCCGTGTCAACCCGAGGGCTGTCATGGCGCGTCCCTCGGCAGTGACGGTTGTTGAATGGGTCAAATACAGAATCTCAGAGGTCTCAGGGCGCCCATCCTCACGACGTCCCTCCTTCACCAGCTCGAGGAAGCGAAGCCACTTGCCAGCGAGAGGGAGATTGCAGGTGTAGCAGCGTACAACGATCGGAAAGTCCATGGTCGGTTGGTTTACTAGTTCAGCGGCTTCCGTTTTTTCGAGTCAAACAAGTAATGAAGGTCAAGTTCCCGAAGCTCCGCACAGCAGGAGTCCTCCTCTTTGTGGTTGTGATTCTCGGATTGTTTGTCTACATCTTCACGGCGAGTCCCTTCCAGTCGACCTACGACCCCGATGTGAGCCGCTTCTCGGCCAACTCCATCGACGTGTCCATGGCCAATGGAACCACGAAGCACGAGACGCCGACCGTATATGCACCTGGCACCCCGTCCAAGACGGAGCTGCTGTTTCCTCCTTCGGCAGAAGATCTCAGTCGCCTTTCGGGGGAATAACCAATGAAACCCAACTATGTGTTGGCCACCTCCAGCTTGCTGTTGATGTTTCCAGCCTGGGCCGCCTGGAAGTCGGGAGACACTGTGCGAGTATGGTATCACTCGGGCGTGACCGTCGTGTCGATCACCTACCATCTCACCAAGCACCCCATGGTGTTCTGGATTGACTTTGTGGCCGCCAACAGCCTCGTGCCATCTGCTCTTCCCCTCGTGATCCAGCGGGACTATGTAATGGTCACATACGTGTGTTGCGTCGCATACTGCATGACGATGTTCTACTACGGCTACATCAAAAAGGACTTGGTATGGAATCCCGACGTGCGCATTGCAACTCCCTATCATGTCAGTCTCCACTGGGCAGCGTCGTTCGGGCTTGTGATGGGCATTCTGCTTACCAATTCATCTCTAGCTCTTGAGCGCTCCAGAACTCCGATGTCCCGTTTGGAAGTTGCCGACGCACCATGAAGGGCAGTTTGCGTTGCTCAATCTCCCGCTTCGCCACATTCCACAAGAACATCGGATCTCCCGTCTTGAGACCCTCCAACCCCACAAGGGGCTTGGCGCCGTCTGCAATCTGCTGAGCCCGCGCGGCCAGCATGTCCACATACTCGTACTTGGTGAAGTACGGCTGCGTAACACGGGCCACCTTCAGGGCCTCCACAACCTCAGGACGAAACACGGGCTTGACTTCAGGATGGTCAGACATGAGTCTCCTTATCTTGTGGGAATCTTCTTTCGTTTTCAATAAATGTCGCGTGGAACTCCTGATGCCTCTTCTTGGACTCGACACATCAAAGCCAATGCACAAACTCTGAAGGCACCCACCGTCCAGTCAAAAGCATCGGCGGCGGCGGCTACATTGGTGCCGGCTGCTGCTGCCGTGAGTTCGGTTGTCTTGGCGTCCAAAGTATCCGTGACAGTGAACCCTGTGAAGTCGGTGGTTGCGGTTTCCAAGGTTGTGACCTCCAAATCAACGGGGAAATAATCGGGGCAAGTCACAAATGCCGACGCTCTCTGCCTCGGACTACACGACCTTTATCAAGAACCAAGCCGCGGCGTTGGCCTACCAGAATGGAAAAGTGCCCACCACAATTCAGACATCCAACCAGCCTTTTGCCACGAGGACCCCGCTGTATGCCCAGTTGCTTGCGGGTCAGGCGGCGTTGAGCGTCACCCCTTCGAATACAACTCTGTCGCAGACTGCCTACGGCCGCGTGGTGCCATACAAGGGCCGCGGATATGTCAATCACCCCAAGAACCTGTCGACGGTGTCCACGAGCGGTGCGGGCACTACACCCCTTGCTCCTGGCTCGGCTGTGCGCCTGTTCAGCCCGCCTCCTCCTGGTCGGCCCCACGTCGCATGAGACGTCGCCTTCGTCTCCTCCTCTCCCTCACACACCCTTCGCACTCTGCTTCCACATCTCGTCGCACACTGCGCACTGATACATCCAAACTACATTGACGGGGTCCAGCTTGATCCCCACAATGTCGGACTCCTTGCCTCGGGTAGAGCAGGTCTGGTTCGGACACACCATGGTCTTGAAGCGGGGTAGGGTCGAGTCGTACTTCAGGTACGGATTGATCGAATACTGGACGGAGGTATCCTGCTTCAGGTCATGCTCGTAGACCACAGGATTCTCCTTCATGATGGGCTCCTCGTAGGGACACGAGCGGCACTTGAGGAACGCGCCCTTCCGCCCCTCTGCCTCGCGCTCTACAATGTCGTACAGAAAGTTGGAACACTGAGTGCAGAACTTCATTGCCTTGTGTTTCCCCTAGAGAAACGCTATCCATTTCCAAACCCTTCTCAATTCCACGTTCACGGTTTTGTGCGTTAAAAATGGACCAGTCGCATCTGGATTCTTGTCCCCCCTTCAATACAGGATGCAGCCTTCTAAGCTTCGCACCTTTCTTGAGAAGCACGAATCTGATAAGGGTTCTGGTCAGGAGACTCACCAGCTTCGGGCCATCTGCAAGATGTACAATATCTCCAACGAGGATGATCTTGCGCACTTCTATGACCTGTATGCGGACTATGTCAAGAATGTTGGCATGCTGACCATCACAGAGAAGATGACGCCGATCGGGTCCTTGCGAGTGGACCTCGACTTCATTTATGAGGGCAAGGTGGAGGACCATCGGCACACCCAGGCGCAGGTGGTGTCGTTTGTCAAGGACTACATGTCTGAGGTGAAGCGCTACCACGCAATCCCCGACGAGAGTGTGGTCGAGGTGTGCGTGATGGAGAAGCCCGAACCCACCTACTACCCTTCAAAGAACGAGTCAAAGTCTGGCATCCACATTGTGGTTCCCCAGATCAAGACGAACAAGGGTGTGGAGAATGCGATCAAGAATGCCCTGCTTCCGCGAATGGAGGCTCACTTCCCTGCTCTCGGTCTGAAGAAGGGGTGGCGGGATGTCTACGACTCTGCGGTGTTGAACCACACGACGTGGTGGCCGCTCCTGCGCTCGGGTAAGCCGCTCGAGAATGGTGTCCAGCCCCTGCCATATCGCTTCAAGTATACTGTGGACTGGGACCCTAAGTCTGGAGAGACGACGATTGACGATGAGGAGCCTCGAATCACCTCGGATCTGATTCGCAAGTACTCTGTGCGGGCCCACTCGTCGGACGCGTCTCCGCTGACGGACGCGGGAAAGCTCTACGATCGGACGGAGGAGCCTGTTCGTATCTCGGGCGGTGCCGCGGTCTTGCCTGCCCGTGGACGTCCCGCCGTGCGTCAGGGCGATGTGAATTCCCGTGGGTCCTCGCCGACTCGCATGACGGTCCAGACGCCTCTGACCGAGGACCAGCTGCGTCGGTTCCGCGATCACATCTTCAACTTGGCCGAGTTCCGCTACAAGTCCTATCCCGACTGGATCAACACGGGTCTCTGCATGAAGAACATCCACTCGGACCTGGCGGGGACCTGGCTGGAGTTCTCTGCGCAGGGCGAGGGCTACAAGGAGCGTGAGTCGATTCAGAAGTGGGACTCCTTCACCTTCCGCAATGACGGTGCTCGGCTCAGCGAGAAGAGTCTGCTGAATTGGTCGAGGATTGACAACTTTGACAAGTACGAGGAGATTGAGAAGCGCAACATTGACTACCTAGTCAACGAGGCTGTGTCCACGCAGACGGAGCACGATGTGGCCTTGGTGGTGTTCTCGATGTACCGCGACATGTATAAGTGTGCCCGCTTCAGCTCGTCGAACTGGTTCCGCTTCATGACCCACACATGGAAGGAGACCGACAAGGGCATTGACCTGCAGTGCAGGCTGTCGAACGAGGTGGCGCGGCGCTTCTGGGACCAGGCCAAGATCTTCATGTCGCAGATGGAGGACATTCCGCAGTGTCCCGATGGCAAGCACGAGGAGACGACGTGTGACCGATGCCGTGCAGAGAAGAAGCTGAAGACCTACACGGACATGCGCATGAAGCTGAAGACCAGTCGATTCAAGGAGAATGTGATGCGCGAGTGTCGCGAGCTCTTCTTGGACGAGGAGTTTGTGAACAAGGTGGATGAGAACCACAACTTGATTGCCTTCAACAATGGTGTGCTGGACACGCTGAAGATGGAGTTCCGCGACGGTAAGCCCGAGGACTACATCTCCTTCTCGACCAACTTGGACTATGATGCCGAGAAGCCGTATTACCAGCACGACTGCTGGAACGAGCTCAACAAGTTCATCCACGATGTCCTTCCCGACCCCGAGGTGAGGACCTACTTCCTTGCGTGCCTGTCCACGACTCTGTCGGGAGCTAACGAGTCGCAGAAGTTCCACATTCTGACAGGCAATGGTTCGAATGGTAAGTCCATGCTCATGAACTTGATGATGAAGGCGCTGGGCGATTACGCGACCAAGGCCTCGGTGACGATGTTGACGCAGGGCCGCGGCAAGACGGGCTCTGCAAATCCCGATTTGATGAGGCTGAAGGGAAAGCGCTTTGCGACCATGTCCGAGCCCGACGAGGGCGCGTCGTTCAACAGCGGGTACCTCAAGGAGCTGACCTCTTCGGAGCCCGTGATCTGCCGCGATCTGTACGCGGGGTCCAAGCAGATGGTGGAGTTTGTTCCGCAGTTCCGCTTCTTCTTCTCTTGCAACGACAAGCCCGTGATCAACACCACGGACGGTGGTACCTGGCGTCGTCTGGTGGTCGTGGACTACCCGAACAAGTTCGTGGTGAACCCCGTGAAGTCCCACGAGAAGCTGATGGACGAGTCGATCCAGGCCAAGGTGGTGTCCCCCGAGTGGGCCGCGTGCTTCCTGTCTTATCTGGTGCATGTGTTCAAGGAGGGCAATGGCCACCGCAAGCTGACTCCGCCTGCAAAGGTCATGGCCTATACGAGTGACTACAAGGAGGACAATGACGCGATCGCCAAGTTCCTCCGTGAGAAGGTCCACGCAGCACAGCCGCTCGCCGAGGGCGAGGAGCGTGGCACCGTTACATGGACTGCGGTTCAGATTATGTTCAACGAGTGGAAGCGGACCAACGATGTCCAGCGCTTTGGCGTGGGTGCGTCGGGTGCCGAGCTGAAGAAGCGGCTCGAGGCGAGCCATGGCAAGATCCCTAGTGGCGGGTGGACCTCCTTCCGACTCGGCGACGCTTAGACTTGGACTTCTTGCGGTAGGTGCGACGACGGCCACCAGCCGCTGCAGCAGCGGCAGGCGCAGATGTGGTAGTTGTCGACGACTGCCAAAACCACTTTCGTTCGGGGTCGTACAACTTAGGAAGAGACCATGCAGTTGAAGCAGGTGCAGCAGCAGGTGTTTCACTCATTGTGAGTTACCTCGTTTTTATTCGTCGCCGCCGCCTTGGCGCCGAGCGCCGATGCGGCTCAGAACATACGTGCGCAGGAGGCCGATGGTGAACACGACAATCACGAAGGACACGACGAGGTTGATGAGGTCCACCAGCGCCTGTCCGACCTTGAGGTTCGTCGACCCGAACTTCACGGTGAAGGCAGAGACACCCTTCTCCGCGGAAACCGCGGGGGCCAGGAGCGGCATGATGATGCCGTCAGTCAGAGACCCGAAGAACTTGGACACCACACTGCCAAGGTAGAAGGCCGCTGTGAGGATGATGATGTCGCGTGTGTCGAGCATTTTGTTTTCAGGTTCACATTCTTTTTGGGGAAGTGTATAATGAAGATCCGCAACGCCGCGTTGGATCGGTTGGCAGGTGGTTGTACATCCTTACTTGCGTTCGACTGCGAGTTCTGGCACAAGGGGGCGGCCTTCCTGCCCCGTGAAGTGGGTGGGTACCACTTGACTCGCACTGGAGATGCATGGACGCGCACACCGCCCTTCTTTGCCGTCCTGCCCGCGCCCGCTGGGCAGTTGAACCGCGTGTCGTCCAAGTTCTCCACGACGACACCTGCGACTGCCGAGCTTCTCGATATTCTGGAGGAGACGGAACGGTCGGCGCCCGAGTTCTTGGGAAACAATGACATTGTGAAGGAGTACTTTGCAGACCCCAAGGTCAAGCCTCACTTGAAGCCCGCGTCGTGGCTCAAGGGATTCGTCAAGCTGGTCGGCGAGTCTGTCGTGGTGGTGAAGGGAGACATGGACCTGAAAGCATTGAAGTCTGCCTGCAAGATTCACGGCTTTGCGTTTCATCCGCCGCTGGGTATCGTGGACATTGCCACCCACAACCCCGAGTTCAACAAGCGATGCAAGACGGCCAAGTTGGAAGGTGCCTACGACTGCATCAAGAAGGAGCTGGATGCTGGGCTGAAGAAGGCATTCCCTGTCGGTAAGGCCCACGACCCCGTATCCGATGCAGCAATGACCCTCCAGATCGCCGCGTGGATCGCTACGAAAGATGTTCGCTAGACACAATGGATACTCGCTTCTGGGGGCCGAGTGGGTGGGAACTGTTCCATCTGATTGCCTTTCGTTCTCCCCATCCCGACGATGTCTTGAACTTGATGAAGGATGTACTTCCTTGCAAATTCTGCCGTGCCAGCACCACGAAGTTTGTCCATGACCACCCTCTGCGTGGAGACCCTGGCAAGTGGCTGTATGAGATTCACAACATGGTCAACAACAAACTCCGCACTCAGTGTGCTGACGATCCGACGGTGGTGAACCCTGGCGAGGACCCAGAGTTTGCTGCTGTCAAGGCCAAGTACATGGCCATGAAGCCCACCAAGGTCCCAGGCCGCGACTTCCTGATGTCCGTCGCCTACGTGTATCCGACCAAACCCGAGGAAACGGACATGGCCCTGCAGCGGACTTTTATGCACGCTCTGGCCAAGGCATATCCGTTCGAAGAGCTGCGCAAGGTGTTCAGCGACTACGTAGACTCCCACGAACCCGCCTTGGAGTCCCAGCGTGCCTACACAAAGTGGATGCACGGGTTGTTGAAGGCATTGTCCTCAAAAACGGGTTCGCACATTCCTACCTACCGAGGTTATTCACACCATGTGGCTTACTACAAAAGTGGCTGTTCAAAGAAATCCTACCATGGGAAGACCTGCAGAAAGATGCGAGGAGGAGGGTACACCAAACAACGAGACCACCAACGGACTCATCGGATTTCCCACCGAGAACTACTTGGCTAAACAGAGGCACGAACATGTGCCGCTGTGTATGCAAGTGTACATGTTGGGTTGGTTCTGTGTTGGAGTCTACGCAATGATCAAGCTGCTTACATCATTCCCATGAAGCCCTTGCGCGACTTGCGGTGGCCACGGTGGGCGCGGCGAGTCTTCTTCGCGGCAGGGCCAGCGGATGCCGACTTCTTGTAGGTCAGCTTCGCCGCCTTGATGACCTGCGACAGGCCCATGCCCTTCTTGTAGGTGCCCTTGCGCTTCATCTCCGCCATCGTCTGCTTCACGTGAGAGAGCCACTTGTTCGCCATTTTGTTAGTTCAGCAAGAAAATCAAACGCGCTCGATGAATCCAGATCCTGTGCCTGCAAGGTTCCACTGGCAACCCGACGCAATGATCTCATTGTCGCCCGCGTAGACATTTTTCGACTTGTCCGTTACCACCAAGACCAGGTGGTGTGCCGCAAACTGCCTCAGCTCCTCGGGCTCGCGAGGGTGGAGGGCGCGCGCATAGTCCAGTCGCCGCAGACCCGAGTCGCCCCACGACAGAGTCACCAGCGATTCCAAATCAGACCCACGCGTCTCGGGGCCTGACACAATAATCAACTTGTTCGCCAGGGAGTCCAGCGGGACATCGGCTAGATCGGGCGTGGGCGGCACGAGGTGGCGATGGACAGTCTCGCGCAGAGACTTGGCCACTGCATTCAGGGTCACCGTGGTATCCGTGCGAAAGACCAGGGACAGAATGAACGGATCCTTGTTGCCGAAGGCCTTGTTCAGTAGAGTAACACACACGGGCTCAAACGGCTGCTCCGAAGGCAGAATCACGGGGCGGTCCTGCATATCGGATCCGATGTGGAGCTCGAGCAGGCGCTTGCCACTCGACAGGGCCTCCTCCACATTGGTTGTTCCAGCCACGTAGTAATCGGCTATGCGTTTCCGCTGCGTGTTCTCAGGAGTCGGGAACTCGGCACCGACCTCACGCGAAATCAAGAACCCTGCGAGGGCAATGGCTCCAATACCCAAAAGAACTTCCATTGTGTAGTCCGACGACTACTTTTCGGGCATTCTGAACAGCAGGTTGCGGAACGCGTTCATCTCGTCGTCGGGAATACGATGGTCCATCGGGAGGTTCATGAGGCAGGCGTAGTGAAAGTAGATGCAGTACATTCCACACTCGGAATCCTTCTGCTGGTGGCGAATGGTATTGTAGGAGAGGTGCATCGAGGACTGGCCAGACACTGCATCCCACTGGCATTGCCACCGTGTCATCAACTCCACAATCTGCGGCTCGGGGTGCTGGGCGTACGAATCAAAGTAGGTCATGCGAGGGTAGGCCAAGTCGGGCCGAATGTCGACAAAGGCCGCAATCCAGTGCTCACCAGGCCCGTCCGAGGTGTCCGTGTTGAAGACGATTCCGATGCGCGTCTTACCCTTCTTGGCCAGCTTGTCGATCCGCATGGAGCACAGAGCACTCACCAGGCACTCCGACAGCTCAGACTTCTTGTCAAAGTCGATGGGCACGCAGCCCACAAAGTAGTAGCCGTCAAAGAGTCGAGTGTACTGCTTCTCGACCATCTCAATGTCATCGCTCGACAGCCAGTCCGTCCGCTTGGCGGCCCAGTCCGCAGGAGCGTCCGGGGGCTCCATCAAGGATGTGACAATGCAGGACGGCGTGCCCTCTGCGCACTTGGAGTGGAGCCGCTGCTTCAGCTCTGCCCACATCTTGGTCGGAGAATCCTTTGCCATGGGCTTTTCTTTGGGGTGTTCCTTGTTGTAGACCTCGCGGAGACGATCAATCTCCTTGGCATCGAACAGCAGCATGCCCTCTTGTTGAAAACGAACAGATGTTTTTAAGGAGATGGAGCAAACCATGGAGGACCTCAAGCCCGTTCTTAGCAAGTACATCCAGACCACCAAGCGCCTCGCGGAGATGAATGCCGAGATTGCCGAGGTTCGCGATCGCAAGCGAACACTGGAACTGGATTTGGCTGCGGTCTACGCGAACAATGTGCTGCCCGACAAGATTGAGCTGAAGGAGTCCAAGATGACCTTTGCGGTCAAGCGCCCGAACCAGTGGAAGCGGGGCTGGACGCTGTCGAAGAAGACACTGGACACGTACCTGCGTGACATCCTAGGCGAGCGTGGCCAGGAGGTCATGAAGGAGATTATCCGCCGTCACGAGCCGACGCTCACGGAGGATGACTTTGGGTTCGAGCTGAAGTCGATTGGGTCTTCGGGGTCGGCCTCGGGAGGCGAGTGAAATGGCCTCCTGCGAATCGCATGCCCGCAGAAGGAAAGCACGCAGCACGCGGCGAGTGCGGAAATACACATGACAGTAAATGCACCTTCTTTTTCGTTCATTGATGTATCCTTTGCAACTGGGTATAAGCGGGTTTCTGCGTCTTGAGGGTCTCTTCCATCTCACGAAGGAGATTGGACAGTTCGGTTAGATGGCGTTGGGCTTGTTTAGCGTTTTCTTGGGGTAAGAATCCATACTGCATTCGGGTTACTGCACACGACAAGGTTTGCTGAGTCTGAAGCACGCGGTGGGCCAGCGTGCACAGATGCTTCACCATTAACGTGATGTATGAGTATCACCGAGAAAATATCTTTAAACTCCGTCGTCCTCCCTCTGGGTAAAGTACTCGCGCAACTTGGCGTCCACGGCCTTGTCGTTCAGCTCGAAGACCCCGTCCCAGTTTGGACGCACAATACGCTGGACATCGGCGATTCCGTCCAGGATGGCATGGCGATCCACATACTGGCGGTTCTTGTGCGTTCCATGCCACAGGTGGTACACTTTGCCTGGCGCACACCCCATGGTGGGCCTTGGCATTCTGCGGTAGTCGGCGAAGGAACGAACGAATGCGGGTTTGAGATAGCCCTTGGGAAACTCGACGCCCAACCAGGCCGCTGTGCTCAGCGTGTCGCCGCTTCCCGTGATGGCGTACTCGTAGAACCCGTACCTGCGGAACCACGACCGCTTGAAGCCCCATGCGAACCCCGGGTGGTAGGTATGGTTGTAGGTCTTGTCCCGATTCATGTACACGACGCTCGAGCGCTCCAGCGTTGGCTTGGTGTAGGTGATGTCGAGCCACACGGCCGAGGAAAAGGGCTGGACCACATCGTGCTTGGCCAGCTGCTTGGAGGTGTCTGCGTACCAGGTTCGGCTCGTGAAGACCAGGTCGGCATCCAGAAACACCACCTTGGAGAAGCGCCACGGGATCCGACGCTCCAGCAAACGGCAGAGCTGTTCCTTGTTGAACATGATGGTCTTGGCACTGACATGGACTGCATCCGTGATTTCGGGTGCAGCGTTTCCATAGGTCAGCTCCAGTGTGTAGTACGGCAGCTTGGCCCGCTTCAGCTTCTCCACCATGTACAGATAGTTCATGAGCATGCGCTTGGACTTGGCAGGGTTGAAGAACACCAGTCCAATGGCCATGTCGCAGTATAAGGGGGTGTCGTAGGTGCAGGTGGCTACATCTACGACAGTCTGTGTTTTCGGTGGCTCCTCAGGGATGCCAGGTCCAAGGTTATACGCAAAGGATTGAGCTTGCCCCATTACTGCTTACGGCGAGAGGTTTTGCGGCGGGGCTGGCGACGGCGCGTACGACGACCACCAGTGGGTGTGGGCTTTACGCCGCTGGGACCACCACCACGGACACGACGCTTACGGCCTCCATTACCAGGACATTTTGGGCCACCATCTGGTGTGTCTATTCCTTTGTCTCCAGTTCCCCATTCAAACCTTCCGTCTGTATGTGTCCACGCTTTCACGCCGTCGCCCTCTGGTTCAGACGATGTCCAGCAGGCCGCTGGCTCTGGCGCCTTCGTCGGCGGCAGGAGCGCCTTTCGAGGCGGTGGGGCCTTTTGGTTGACATTGTTCGGCCGCGCAGGCTCGGGGGCTGCCTCGGGTGTTTTCACAATGGCCGCAGCGGCCGCCTTGTTTGCTTCTGGTGTGTCCTCAGTTGGGTTTGGGTGAGCTTCGGGAGTTGCGGCGGCGGCTGTAGCGGCCAGCGCCATCGCGGTCGGCAGATCCTGCGGGCTGATATTGACGACTGGGAATTCTGGAAAAGAATGTATTTCTTGTACCATTACACTGCTATTAGCCTCACCCCAGTTCGCGTCACCATATACATCTTGTATTGCGGAAATTCCTTTGGCAAGCGCTTCGTCGTATGCCTTCTGGAGAGGGAGAAGCGCCTGTGCTGCATCGACGAGTGACTCCTGAATAGAAGAATCTTTGTTTTGTCTTTCCTTCTCTGCAGCCGCCTTTTCTTCTGCAGTAGCACTTCCTCCTCCCCTCATCATATTGCACCCAGAAATCCCACTAAACACGCCACTCGAGGCGCTAAAATCAGATCCGATAAATGCTCCACCCCCGAAGAATGTCGCTAATTCGAGCAAAAACACTGCGCCTCCGAGGGCAAGAACTGTGCTTCCGCACAAAACCGTGCCTACGAATAGTCCAGTTTGTGCAACAACTTTGCCTGCCACGCCCAGAGTAGTCATCGCCCCAGCAGTTGCCCCAGATAGAATCGCAGCTTTCATCCTGGGGTCTTGTACGCCATTGAGTTCTGCCTTCACATGTCGTCCTTCCAGTACTTCCTTGTCTGAGAGCGCCTTATATGCTTTTACAACGTCTTCCCACGCACCTTTTACCGTGACTTTATTGAGATCGCGATAGTCGGGGGTGGCTTGACGACGAACCAGGGGATACTCCTCGAGCGTCAGCGGACGTTTCCCAACCGAGCGTATAGTACTTCCCAAGTACTCCGTCAGGATCTTCTTATATTGAGACGGTTGGGTCGAGATCTTCTTTCTCAGTGATACGATGCCTAGGAGACCTCCTCGAAGTGTCTTTCCCTTTCGAGTCCTTGCCATTACACCCTCTACACCAAAAAAACGCAGTCCAGCCTTTAGTACTTGCGACGGGAGGTCTTGCGGCTGCGACGGGACTTGCGAGTCCGACGACCACGGGTCTTGCGACGACGACGGCCGCCCAACGACGCTAGATCCTCACTGTGCTCTTCCTTCAGCGCGTTTATTTGCTTCCCAATTTCCGCAACTTCGTCGTTGGATGTTATGTCCACCCCCTGAACCGACCGTGTCGGCGGACGAGCCTTGAGCTCCTCTTGTTTCGCCGTAAGCCTGGCCAACTCCTCTTCGTAGGCAGCTACGACCTTCGCGCGCTCGGCATTCTTCGCGGTAACTGCGGGGTCCTCGATACCTCGCCGTTTGGCGCTCAGTGTGGTTTGGGCTGCGGTTTTCGCAGCCATTCGCGCCACGGCCTCGGCAGAGGGTCCGCCGAAGAAAGACATTTACATTCCCCCAACAAAAAACGAATCCGTCGCAATGAAATGTAGCCAAGGCACATGTACTCGCCCTACAACCCAGGCAACCGCGCATTCACCGAGTCCGATATCCACCGTATCCTCCATCGCCATGGTCTTCCCCATTATCGTGTGACGCATCGCAAGGTGTTTCAGACGGCAATGGTCCATACGACCTATGTGCGCCGATCCGAGTACACCACGCCCGATGGACAACCTGCCGAGTTGGCACCCTGTCCCCACGGTGTGATGCCACTGCAGGACGAGAGCTACGAGTGTCTGGAGTTCGAGGGCGATTCGGTGTTGGGTGTGTGTATCGCCACGTATCTGCGGAGACGCTACCCCGAGAAGAAGCAGGGGTTCTTGACGGATGCCCGCAAGGAGTTGGTGAACAATGAGCGGTTGGGTGAATTGTCCAAGACCATGGGCCTGAACCGATTCTACGTGATTTCCCGTCACAACGAGGATTCAGTGGCCATTGATGGCCGCAACAATGCCAAGAAGTTGGGGGATATCTTTGAGGCGTTCCTCGGGGCCTTGTGGACAGACTGCGGCAATCGGTTTGCCGTAGTCTATGCATTTGTAACCACCGTCATGGAGACGTACCTGGACATTGATGAGATTGTCAACTCCGCCACGAACTTCAAGGACCTGTTCCAGAAGTACTGTCAGCGTGAGTTCCGATGCACACCTGTATACGAGATGCGGTCAAATGACCCCAAGAAGAACCAAATCGAGGTGGCCGTGCTGGTGGGGGGCAAGGTGTATGGGGTCGGTGTTGGCTCAACCCGCAAGAAGGCGGAGCAGGTGGCGTGTCGTGAGGCACTCACAAAAGTTGGGGAAGCCCCTTGCGCCTAGGTGTGCGATGACCTCCCGACGGTAGATTGAGCCCACCAGGCCCAGTTCTAGGGCCGCCACGAACCGCAGTGTAATATTTCGCTTTCGCCACCTCCAATGCTTTCTTTTCATCAACGGTGGGAACGCGACGCAAAGCTCTGATACCCGCCTCTGCCTCCTCCCACTTCACTTTGGCCCGAGCAACGGCCATCTCAACGGCTTCTCTTTTATTTTCCCTAACCTTCTCCCGACGGAGCGGTCCCGAGGCGGCGGGCCCCGATGCTTGCCAGACGCCCCAAAATGCTTCGTCTCTCCTCATATTCGCTACCATCGCCACTCGCCGCTCCACTGATATGCGTTTCAGCTCGGCTTCCAAAGGACTAGAAAGGATAGTTGTTGGCCACGCCAGCGGCATCAAGACCGCCTTTAGCGCTTCAACGGCAGATTCACGGTTATCTTTCGTGTCTCCGTTTACTTTCAGCGCCTCAACACACGAAGCCACGGCGCGCGCGGCGGCGGCTTTCTGGGCGTCAGGCAACAATCCGCAGGTAACCTCAAGCAGTGATAGAACCGAAAGCATGTCGTATATCTTGAAATACATTGCAAAGGTCATCTTACCTAAGCGTCGTTCTCTGAACGTGTCCACGACATGCTGGTTCTGCATAAGGCTCATACCGCCCCCCTCTTCCTCTTTTATGCGTGCAATGAAATTCGCAAGAGGGTCTCCCTCTGTGTTTTTCGTGACAAGCCTGTCGTAATCGAATGTAACTCCTTTACCGTTATATAACGCCATATTGCTATCGTGCAGGTCAGTTATTACGAAGTCTCGTTCAATGCAAAGCCCTAGCAAGACATCGAGCACGGCAGGAATCGCTACATTGATGGGCAAGTATTCTACCTTTTCTTTGAATTTCGGTAAGATGAAACACGTCAGAGGTGCATTTGCTTCTTCCTTCGTTATCTCACCGACTGTGTCTCGTCTGCTCTTTTTGAATTCCTCGTCCACATCGCGCGCATCATAGTACTTGTCGGGTGTCAGTGTTGTCACGTACTCTGCAAACTTGCACGGATACGACGATATAGGCAGGACTGCATGGATTGCATATGGAGACCCATTTATGGTGTCATATTTGTCCTTGAGGTCTCGGGCCTTTGAAACATATCCAACAATATTGCTACCTACTTGTGAGGGAGGTTTTCCAGCTGTTGCCCAGGCCTTTGCAATGGTTATAGCCGCCTGCCTGGCACCTGGGTATCCGTCTGCTTCTGGCGGAAGGAAACTAAGCGTTTTCGCCTCATCTCCAACGCGGGCCACAAATGTAACAGCGTTGGTGCCGACGCCGCCCAGAGACCCGCCAACCTTGGTGGTGGGAGCTCCTACTACTCCCGCGGGGGCTGGGGGTGCGGCGGAACCCTTTTTTTTCTCGTCGGCGAGACGCACGAGGGGTCCGACGTTATCGTCAACTCCCGTCTTGGGTCCCTTGACTTTAGCCAGCACCGCGTCCTCGACCTCGACGTTAGCAGATTCGCTCTTGCTCCGTATTTCGAGTGCGACCTCGACCGCACCCTCGTCCGCGTCCTCGGGAGGTACAACAAAGGCCTTATCTGCAGCAGCCTTGACTTCGGGGGGAGTCTCTATCACGACCTCGATTGCAGATAGTTCTTCGAGCGCTTCAGCATCCCCCTTCTTTTCGGACAGACTCTCTATCCTTGCCCTGTTCAGATCGTCTTCGTGGGACCGTAGAGCGATTTCTGCTTGTCCGGCCGCGCTCAAGTCCGCCTCCTCTGGGCGAAGAGGAGAGACTACTGGTACTGGTACTGGTACTGGCGCTGGTGCGGCCGATGCTGGGTTTCCGCGTGTCTCGTCACTTCGTCCCATGTACTCTGCTGCGTATCTGTCCTCTGGGGCATCGGGCTTCTCGTCGCCCACTGGTTTTCCACCGCAGCGTCCCATTGTTCCACTTAATGCGAGGAAGTCCCGAACAATCTTATTCACATTCTCCTTCGTTGCAAACCCTGCAAGGAGGTAGGACGTTAGGGTGACTGCAGTCTTACGGGCATAGTAGTATGCGGACAGTTGCGCTGTTCTGTCTACCGACAGATCCGAGAGTCCTTTCAGGATCGACAGAATGTCATAGACGCGAGCAATTTGGAAGCAATTTGTTTCTCCGTCCTTACCACCAGTTGCTGGGTCGTTCAGCCATTTCTGGAACTTTGCATAGTTGTCTGGTGTTGGGACCGGATCCTCCCGTTCCCACTCGTTCTCTTTTGTGGGCGGGGGGAACGTCTCGCCGTATAATTTCCGTATCTTCTTGAACATCCGTGCAATGTAAAAGTGCTGCGAAAGGCCCATGTAGTAGTTCGGTTTGTAGAATCTGGTCAAGAGAGCATAATAGAAAGCGCGTTCAATCGGCGCACCAAGCACCTTATCTACTTTTGGATCGCGGATCTTCATCCGCCCAACATCGTGGATCACGGGCGTACCGTCGTACATGATGGCCATGTTTCCGCGGTGGAGGTCGGCGTGGATGATCCGTCCGTCAATACGCAGCAGGACGCGCAATAAGTCGCACATTGCATCGCGTTGATTGATGGTTGCAAGGTCGTAGACGTCGCTCTTCTGGGTTCGGGTCACGAGTCCGAACCAATTATTCGCTACGAAGCGGTTTCCCACGTGTTCAAGTCTTTTGGTCATTTTGGGCTCGCCTTGTAACTTAACCTGTTCGAGGGTGGCTGTGTAATCCACTGGATACATGCTATTTGGCTCTGCCATCAAGTTGAAGTGCATCTTCACAAACGGCTGATTGAATGGGTCGGTGTTCTCAAGCATCTCCCTCAACATTTTGTGATACGGGAGTTCGCCATCAAGGCCCCCCGACACCATGCGAACGACAGGGTTGTACTTGGTGATAAGGCCATCCAGCCACACCTGATTCTTTTCAGGAGTCGGGTTCAACATCACTGGGAATCCGTTCCATCCGTCCATCTTTTCGTTGTTGAACACGGGCGTGTCGGCGCCCATCCACTTGAACTTTCCTCCTATTTGGTCGGCTTCCCCTCCCATTTGGTCAACCCCACCCTTCATCGGCTGCGTCTCCAGCACCTTGTCGCGACACCGCACCTTGCGAAGGGTCCGTCCCTTGGACTGGAGCACGGAGTTGGTGCACACCGCGATTGCCCCCTGCTCCTTCGTACTCCCCTCGCGGGCCTTCAAGGTCTTCTTGACCTTCTTGACGCAACGGCAGAAGGTGTCTACCTGCGGTTCCCTCATTGTTCAATCGTAGAAGAATATATCCTCGCAAAAGATAAACACAATGGGCGGCGGTCTTCTTCAGCTCGTCGCATATGGTGCTCAGGATGCCTACATCACTGGAAACCCTCACATCACCTTCTGGAAGGTCATGTACAAGCGTCACACCAATTTCGCCATGGAGGCCATGCGTGTCAACTTCACGGGCACGGCCCAGTATGGCCAGCGCGTGGTGTCCATCGTGAACCGCAACGCCGACCTGATCTACCGCACCTACCTCGAGGTGACCATGCCTGATACGACCGCCGCGGCCACGGGCAACACGCGCGATGTCAACTGGACGCCTGGTGCCATGCGCCGCCTCGGCTTCCTCCTGTTGGAGAAGGTCGAGGTGGAGATCGGTGGCCAGATCATTGACCGTCACTACGGCGAGTGGTGGTACCTGTGGGAGTGCCTGACGGCCTCGGTCAATCAGGTGTACAAGGCCGACCAGATGCTGGGCGGCGGCATCGGTGCGTCGACGACCACGCTGACCAAGTGCAATGGTCGCCCGAATGTACTCTACATCCCGTTCGGCTTCTGGTTCAACCGCAACCCGGGTCTGGCCCTGCCGCTCATTGCCCTGCAGTACCACGATGTCCACTTCAACGTGTACTTCCGCAAGGCCACGGACCTGGTCACGACCTACTCTGCGGTGGGTGGCAGCAACTGGCCCAGCATTGCGGCCGCGGCTGGTGCACTGCCACCACCGAAGGATGCGGCTATCTACATTGACTACATCTACCTCGACACGGATGAGCGCCGCCGTTTTGCTCAGGACTCCCACGAGTACCTCATCGAGCAGCTCCAGTACTCCCTGCCGCAGACGGTGACATCGGCACAGGCCCGTCTGGACCTGACGCTGAACCACCCGATCAAGGAGCTGGTGTGGGTGTTCCAGGATGCGCGCCGCCTCGACTGCTCTCTGCCGTCGGGCACCCCTCCCGACTTCTACACGGGTGTCCCCATCACGGCGGGTGGATCGGGTACGCCTGGTACGAACCAGACATCGACGGGTCCTGGCGGTGTCGGCGCCCAGTCCTTCGGAGGGTACACGCAGCCGTTCGCCTACGACGACATTGTCAATCGCTGCCGCATCCAGCTCAACGGACAGGACCGCTTCGACGAGCGCTATGGCGACTACTTCTGGAAGGTCCAGCCTTACCAGCACCACACGGGCGGCGCAATGCCTCTTCTCAATGCATATGTCTTTGAGGACAACATCGTGTCCCCCGACCGTGACCCCGTCACGCAGGCCGCTGTCAACCCCATCAACGTGTACTCGTTCGCCCTCCAGCCTGAGGAGCACCAGCCGTCGGGCACCTGCAACTTCTCGCGCATCGACACGGCTACGCTGGTGTTCGACTCGGTCAAGGCGGGTGGCTCGTCGGGCTACCCGACCAAGAACACGCCCTTCGTGTTCCGCCTCTACGCCATCAACTACAACGTGTTCCGCGTCATGAGTGGCATGGGTGGCCTCGCGTACAGCAACTAAAGTTCTTGAAGAAGAACAATGAGTAATCTTGTCAACGGCCGTAATCTATCCGTGGCCGAGCTCGACAAACTGACCACTGAGATGGGAACAGCGGCTGAATCCAATGCGTCGTTGAAAGAAATGAATTCAGAGTCACTGGAGAAGATATGCAAGGGTCTCACGGGAACCGACCTTGAAGGATGTATTGCCCGAAACAAGAGGGGCGCCCGCCGCAAGACACGTAAGATCCGCGTCCGTCGTCGTCGCTCTACACGCCGCGGTGGCATGGGAGAGAAAACGATTGCGAGCCTCAGAAACGCATTTGGCTTCAATAAGCCCCCTCCCCAAGAAAACCCACAGGATGTAGCACGTAGGGCCTGGTGCGACGCCAATTTCGGAAGGATTCCAGAGCGCCAGCTTCAGTGTTATCAAGAGGCACCTGATGACGTGAGTAGTAGCAAACCCTGGCCTGCAAACAAGAAGGCTGGACGTCGCCGCACTAGACGTCGCGGGGCACGATCTTCTCGCGCACGTCCCACTCGGTAATCTTGACGTTGGGCGTGCATCCGTGGATTCCCTGCGTCTGCTGCATCATGATCGGCGCGTCCTCTCCGATGCCTGGACACTTCAGGTGCTCGTGGCCTAGAATATGACCAATCTCATGAGATATCACATACTGCCGATAGTTCTCCAGGTCTTGCTTGCTACGATGGGCACCGTGCATCCACCGCCAAGAGTTCAAATACATCTGACGACCTCCCAGTTCTGCACAGGACAGGTGGTAGTCACATCCAATATCATGAAGGGTCCCAGGGTTACACAGTCGTATGACCACTTGCGGGTTTCGGGTAACCATTTCAAACTTGTATCCATGGGCCTCCCACCCGTCAGGGTCTGACAAGTAGATCTGCAGAAGCTCTACGAAGGGCATCTCGTGCTTCGGGTACTTGACATCTGGGTCCATATAGGCAATGTACTTCACAACCTTCATTGTCTTTGGAAACGGAAAGTTCCCACACACAAGGAAGTAGGGTGCTGCCATGAAGTGTCCACACTGCAAAAAGAAGAGCCACCTTGCGTTTGTATGTGACTGCACGATCGAGTTCTGTGTCAAGTGTCGCACCCCTGAAGTCCATGGGTGTACTGCAAAAGAAGGGAAGAAGGTGGAATTAGTGAAGGTTGTAGCCGATAAGCTACCCGAGCGTGTCTAGTTCTCCAACGCAGGCATGTCTGCGTAGATGTCTGGGTCCTCCTCGTCCGCTAGGTTGGGAGGTGCCAGGTAGAGATCCACAGGCAGCTGGTCAATGTTGCTGTAGAGAAGAGCCATGAATCGCTCTCCCCAGTTGTAGGTGAGACCCTCGCGCTCGAGGATGCAGGCAACCGTGCATCCCACCACCTCACCGACATTGATCTCGAACTTGAAGATCTTTTCAGGAAGATTGTTGTCTCCAGGCCAGGTGAGAGTGATGATACGCCATCCCTCCTCATTGGGGTCCGTGAACTGGAGGTTGGGGTGCTGGCCGAGGGCGTTGAGCGTGTTGAGAAGAGCGACGTTGAGTTGAAGCATTTTGTCCGATGGTGTAGTCTGGGTTGGCGGTCGCGGAATCCGTTTTTGGGTAGACAAACCGTTCCATGGGCTTTTACAATTCCCACTCCGAGATTACTAAAAACGGATTCGTGGGGTCCAGAGGATATCCATCTTGCCCCTGACACATCAAGCATCTACCTTCCAAGCAACCTTCACGCGCCCTCCACACTTCTATAAAATGCCTTCAACCAGCTTCCGCGTCTACACGGAGGAGAACCCCCAGCACCAGGAGCTCCTGCAGATATTCACATTCATGGGAGTGCCTGCGGCGGCTTGCCATATCAAGCCGATGTACAGCGAAAACGGCGCGTCAGTCGGTGCGTTTATCGTTGAAACTGACACTGGCTGGCTTTGTGAGCTTCAACTCTTCAAAGGCGAGACATCGTCGGTCGATTACATTGTGGTCGACCTCGAGAACAAGCCAGTGCTTCTGATGGAGTCGACACAGACAACTGACAAGGACTCGCGTAACACAGCCTGGTGTCAACGCATCACGAAGTTCGCAGTGTGCAGTCGCATGCTCCCCGGCGTTCGGAGGGTGATGTACTATACCGATGAAATGGGTGACCATACGTCCGATACCGCCACGTTTGCTCTCCGTATTCTTGCGACGATGGGTGTTGAGGTTTGGCACCCGAGTGGAGAACTCAAGGGCAGCCTCTTCGCGAATGTTCAGGAAGTCATCGACGAGAAGAATAAGCTGGCCGCAAAGTGCCCTAAACACAGCGTTCCGGTTAGACTTACTATCGTTGATAAAGTGGTTACGATCAGCGGGCGCCTGAACAAGACTGCAGGACGAATGGATAACGATCCAAACATTGGACTGTTCTCAGGAATGATTAACGCGATTCACACAATCGACTCGGAGTGCACGTTCAGAATCATTGACCACCAGCTTGACGTCTCGAAGATTGGGGAGACGAACAAGTTCTGGTTCGGAGTCAAGGGAATTGACGTACAGATTGACGGGTTCATTGGCGAGCGCGCGCCGCTCCCTGTTGAGTATTTCCACGAGGTGAGAGGAGGCGAGAAGATGGCGTCGATCCTATTTCAGCACCAATCTGGGCTTCCAGTCGCGTTTCACAATCACGCAGGGTGTCAGCGATCGTCCTTCAGGTCATATGACGGTAAGTGTTCGTCGGTACCAAAGGATATCACGATGCCAGATGTTGTTCTCGTTGACGAGGCATCTAAGACCCTCTTCATCACGGAGGGAAAGGAGAGTTCAAAAATTAAGAAAGCGGAAGAACAGCTGGACAACCTTGCTCCGTTCATTGATATCTGCGTAACGGCATACCCTGGCTACGCCATGAAGCGGGGGCTCTGTCTATACCTAGATAAGTTGGCGAAACCCACACGATACCCAGTGTGGTTCACATTGTCATCGAGTGGCGTCTGTTCCAAGACGCTGTCGGCATAACGCGAAGTTCTTGTCGTCGGTCTCGAACCCAACAAACAACCTTTTTACATTCTGACACGCAACTGCTGTTGTGCCTGCTCCCATACAACTGTCCAATACGATGTCACCTTCGTCGCTATAGGTCTTAATTAGGTATTCGCACAGTGCAATTGGTTTTTGTGTGGGGTGTAGGGGTTTCCCTTCATTCGCAAACTCGAGAATCGTACGTGGGTAATTCGTTACGGTCTGTACGTAGTCAGGCTGTGTTTCGCGTCCATTTCGATGCTCTGTATTTCCCGTCTTTCCTTTCATTTTCTTGTTGCATGGGACGGTGTCCTGTGGATTAAACTTCATTCGAGGGACCCCATTCTTTGCAGTCTTTCCGAAACTAAACACCACAATGTCCTCATGCTCGCATAAGAAACGATACGGTGCCTGCGCAAAGTTACCAGCTTTGGACTTCTTCCAGACGAGGCTGTATTTGAACATACTTGGGTTGCTCATAATCAGACTACTTGTAAACGGTTGCTGTCCAAAGAGTACGATCGCGCCTGCTGGTTTGATCACCCGTTTGTATTGTTCCCATAGCGGGGCAAGAGGTATCACTGAATCCCATTTGCACTCTGTCAGTCCGTATGGAAGGTCTGTGAGTATCATGTCGATCGATGCGCTCGGAATTCTTGACATACCCGCAACACAGTCTTGTTGTAAGATATTATTGATGTAGAGAGGTCTTTCAACCACGTCGGGCCTCGCTACTGAGAATACATACTCCACCGTAGTTGACTTCGGATTGCCCTTCCCAGAGTTATACTTCGCGTATGGAATCTCCACACACTTCACGTGTCCGACCGACCCAAGAATTGTTTCTATCTCCTGTTTTGTCATGATACCTTCGTTGTTATAACTCATGACGATCAGCTTGGCTCTGGATCCTGCAATAAAGAGCCGTAACTCGTCTGCAGCGGTCTTTGTACAGAAGTTTGACTTTGTATCAGACCAATCGCGCAGACCAGTAACACCCTTGAGTACTGGCTCATCGTTGCGAACGATCGTTTCAAGAACGTGATAGTATGAACCATACTGACGACTGTTGTATGGGGGGTCAAGGTAGAGAATATCATGATGCTTCGCGAGGATATCCTTGGCATTTCCAAACACAACCTCGTTTCCTGCCGTCTTTGTTGGTGTGAAACGATTCTTTAACACTAACGAATTTAGCGCACGAGGGTCCCATGTCTTATTGAACGACCCGTATGTACCCGATGTATTGGCGATCAGCGAAATGGACTCAACTAAGCAGCCGATAATATAGTCTTTCTCGTCGCACGTAATGTGACCGTTAGCCAACCATTCGTGCAATGTATGTGTGATAGCGTCAATTCGCTTACCGTTATCCTCCGTGAAGTACTTTCGCTGTCCTGTGGGAGTAAACGACCGAGTTACGTATCCATCTCTACCAGGAAGTGCGTTGAGGTGTGAAAGGACCGAGTCCAGAGGGACAGATGCACTGAACCACGTATGCGTCTTCAGTCCAGCGAATGCAAGTGATCCTTCAGGATAAGACACGGAACACTTTGTAACAGTGTAGCATACTTTGAGGATATCACTTGCGACAATTGTGTACTTATCTCTGAACGCAGTTGATACTGCGCCCGACCCAGCGAACGCATCGAAGAGCACACCGTTGATACCGTATGATGACACGACTTGGACAATCTCATCGACAAGCTTAGTCTTCGAACCGATGTATCGCATTGTAGTGTCTAGGGTGTATAAATTAAATCATTCGTTTTTACACCCGCCCATCAGGACCCAAAGAATCGACAAAAACGGATTCCGTGGGTCCAGAAATACTCAGAGCCGGTCGTCCACAGTAGCCATACCCACTACATCGTTCAACCGAACCCTTCCCAATCCAAGATGTCTACGCCTACGAAGTCTTCCGTCCCTACCGTTGTGCCGAACGCCCCTCGCAAGAAGCCGCAGTGGCTTCTTGATGAGGAGGCCGCGGACCCTACGCTCGCCGCCAAGGTGGATGCCGCCCGCACGGAGGCCGCCAAGTCCGCCGCGGAAAAGGCCGCGCGTGACGCAGAGCGCGCCGCCGCATGCGCCGCCTGGCACGCCGCCCGCCCCGAGTGGGTCATGCAGGTGGTAGAGATTGCCCCTGGCGTGAAGGGCAACGAGCGCGAGTGGGAGGTTCCCCCGAAGACGGGGGAGCGCCGCGTGCGCAACAACGCCAAGTGCCCGTATTGCGGCAAGTAAACAAACCAAAAAAACACAAATGAGGCAAAGGATACTCTGAAGGGCAACGATGGCGAGTAAGGCTAATCTCCCCCCGAAGACCCAGAGCTGTAGCGCGCGCGTCCGTTCCGCCACGCACTAACCCGGGGGCAACCCCACTTTTCCCTTGAAAATGGATTCCGTGGGTCCAGAATAGAACCAGGGTGGGGCCAGCACACACTGACTCTACCAAGCCTTCAAGCCTTCAAGCCTTCTCTCCAACTTCAACAATGGCCCACATCTGCAACTTCATCAAGAAGGGCGACCTGCGCCCCTGTGAGGCCTTCGTCGCGGCCCCGGGCGCGGACGGCGTACGCTGGCTGTGCGGGATTCACGCCCCCATCAAGGCACGCCTCCCCCCGCACGCCGCGGGCGGGTGTGAGTTCGTCATCAGCGGCCCTGACCACTGGTGTACGCACGTGGTAGCCCCCGGTGACCGCCTGTGCCCCCTTCACGCGGCACGCCGCGAGCGCGAGAATCGCCTTCGGGTGGCTAGGGTCGCAGCCGAGGCAGAGGCACGCCGCGCGCTCATCGCCCTGGACGTGGAGATGGCGGGACTCCGCATCCCGCCCGTGCATATGCCGCGCGCGGGTCCTGATGCCGCCCTTGGTCCGCGTGCGCCCGCGCCCCTGGACGGGGGCGAGGTGTTCCGCGTGCTGCAACTTGCCCGCCTCGCGGACGATCGGCAGAACGTTCACACTGGCCCCGTGGTCGCGCAGACCAACGCGGGCGAGGAGAAGCTTCTGGCCGTGCGGACGGACGGGAAGCCCGTGGGACTCCGCGTCCTACGGTCCTTCCTCCTACGCAGCGGGTCCATGCAGACCTTCATGCGGGTGGCCAACGATGTTGAGCACTGGTACTCGACGGAGACGTGCCGCCGCGCGGGCGACCGTCTCTACGGCCGCGTGATGGAGGGTCTGTGGACACTGATCGGCCAGCAGCCCGAGGAGCAGCAGCGGGAGCTGAAGTTCCGCCTCTGGCAGGAAGCCGTTGAGTCCGTAGGGCAGTGCTGCGAGGGGCACATCGCGCGCCTGGTCAATGTGATGGCTGGCTTTGACGAGGCATTCAAGCCGCGTGTGTCTCTTGGCGAGTCCATCCAGACGAAGATGGCGGAACTCGCGGGCTCGGAGGCACTGACGGCCGCGGAGAAGGTTACGGCGGCGCGGGCGTTCCTAACGGAACTCGCCGTGTCAGCAGATGACCAGGCGCCCTGGCTGGAGGCACTGGAATGAAACTCCCGAAACCAAAATGACAAATGAGGAAAGGGGCCAATCCGAAGGGCAACGATGGCGAGTAAGGCTAATCTCCCCCCGAGGATCCCAATCTGAAGCGCGCGCTTCCGTTCCGCCACGCACTAACCCGGGGGCAACCCCACCCATTTTCCATTGGGTGGGTAGGATACCCACGGAGAATCGTTGAAAATGGATTCATGAGGTCCAGGAACTCTGTGTAGTCGGGCCAGCACACACACTGACTCTCAAGCACACACGCCTTCAAGCACCCAAGCCTCCACACCTTCAACCCTCCAACCTTCAAAATGTCCACCAACACCTGCACGCAGGTGCAGCTGGATGCCGCCATGGACTCCATCTGGGCGGACCTTGAGGCGCGCTACAACACAATCGAGGATGTCAAGGCACGCCTTGCCCTCGAGCTGTGGGGCGTGCCCATGCCCGCGCCAGTGCCCGCGGCCGCGCCTGTGGCCGAGCCCGTCTCCGAGTCCGAGTCCACGGAATCGAAGCGCGGCCGCAAGAAGGGCCCGATGACGGAGGAGGCCAAGGCCAAGATGGTAGCCAAGCGCGCGGCCACTATCGCCGCCAAGGCCGCGGGGGTAGTGCCGCCCCCGTCGTCGCCCGTGGCCGCCCCCCTCCGCATCAAGGTGCCGAAGGAGGCCAAGGCCAAGCTGACCAAGGAGGAGCGCTCCGCGGCGGCCAAGGCTCGGTATGCCGCCATGTCTGACGAGGGCAAGGCCGCAATCCGCGAGCGCCTCGTCAAGGCGCGCCAGGCCGCGAAGGAGGCCAAGGCGTAAACAAACAAAAACAACCCACAAAACGCTGAACCCAAAAGCACAAATGAGGCAAAGGATAAACCAAAGGGCAACGATGGCGAGTAAGGCTAATCTCCCCCTAAGGACCCCGAGCTGTAGCGCGCGTATCCGCCCCGCCACGCACTAACCCTTTTCCCTTGGCACCCGTGGACCCACAGAGAATCGTTGAAAACGGATTCGTGAGGCCCAGGATCTATCTGTAGTGGGGAACATAGAGCCCTGGGGTCGCGCCCATTCCCGGGCACGGGTCTAATCATGCATACGGCGATGGGCCCGCAGAGACAGAGCTAGACTGTTTTTGTGTTTGGGTCCGCGCCCCCACGGTCACCCACAGAGAATCGTTGAAAACGGATTCGCGACATCCAGGAAGTATATGTATTGGGGGTCGATACCAAACCCACAGGCGATGGAACAATGCCGCGAACAAGGTATCCAAGAGGGTAGAGTCGGGAGGGTACACGCAGAGTACCAGCTTGAGAGACTCCTTTTGTGATTGGGGCCACTCACGATTCCACGTTTCCCGATTTGAGATTCCAGCAAACTCTCTGTCAAGTACGTCGCTCGTTGGTGGTTGTCGTTTGGAGTTTCAAGTTGAGGTTGAGTTCTGAATCTGGTTTTGTGTGGAGTACCACTGCGTGGGTGGTCGCTTCGCTCCATGCGGCCTTGTTGCCTTTCCGCCCGTTCTCCACGCGCGACATCCACTGCAGATTACGAGCGACATTGTTAGATGAGTCACCATCTATGTGGTCTACCGTTGGGTCATCCATGTCTGTAGGTGCTGGCCCTATGAACGCAATCGCCACGAGACGATGCAGGCGGTGGCGCGGCGGCGCCTGCCCAAGCATAAGGTACTTCCTCCAATAAGGCTTGAGCACGTGCCCAGTCTTCTTGTTGCGAACCCGACCCAGGTTACTGACTTCCCATTTGTCCACATAGGATTGTCGCCACTCTTCGTCCATGCCACACCCCCCAGGGGTACCCCAAATGTCCGTTTTCAACTTTTTGTCGCGCCTCTCTTATGAAGGAGTGATGAACAGACGGAGTGTAGTATTGCATCGTCCTTATCAATTCGTAGGACATATCCTTGAATTATTGAATCAGAGCGACCTAGAGGCGGCGTTACACCCATAGGGCCGCTATGCGGCGCCGCCT
>Ga0214225_1000020_pt1 | contig 53884 bp, 49 predicted proteins | sample TroBogypolimnion_31_FD_153063 | JGI IMG/M metagenome (GOLD analysis project Ga0214225, IMG submission 153063) | Freshwater microbial communities from Trout Bog Lake, WI - 17SEP2007 hypolimnion | ecosystem: Environmental > Aquatic > Freshwater > Lake > Hypolimnion/Profundal zone | place: Trout... | reverse complement strand
ACGCGTTTACAACACCACCGATGTCTAAAGTCCAATCACCAGCTGGAATTGAAATGCCAGCGTTTGCGCTTGAAGCTGCTGCTAATAAAGCTGCTGCCACTGCTAATTTAATTTGATTATTCATATAAATCTCCAAAGTTTGAATTGCTATTTTTGTTTCTAAATTACCTCACCTTGACTTTGTCATTACTAACAAATAGTTAGATGAAGCATTTTTGCAACTTCCTTAATGAATGATTTCATCAAGAAGATGTGGGTAGTATGCCGAAACGATTTCAGCTAAACAACTATTATTTGGTATTTTTGTCACAATTAATTACATTTGTTGTAATTTTGCAACATTCAATCTTTGATTGGACTATTGCCTAGCTTTAGTGGCTGTTGCATAGCCAGGTTCAAGACTTAACATCACGTTTCTTACCTTAAAAGCGCTTACAAATTTTCTTCCACAGTAAATAACTTACGATGCTCACGGATAGCAAAGCGATCGGTCATGCCCGCAATGTAGTCAGCCACGGCCCGCGCTTTATCGATTTCCGCATAAGCTTGAAACTCATCGGGAAGCAAACCTATATTGTCATAAAAGGCTGAGAATAATTCATGCACGATGCGAGAAGCCTTATTACTCATGCGATTAACTTTGTAATGGTGATAAAGATTTTTACGTAAAAATTGCTTAAGCTCTTGGTTTTGCTTGGCAATGTCACCACTAAAGCCTACCAACTCTGGTAGTTGACGAATCTCTGCAATACTTGTCGGTTGATGCTGCTTTATATTGTTTGCGCTATAGGTACATAAATCGACCACTAGCGTATTAATCATGCGCCGCACTGTTTCATGTATCAGTCGCTTCTGCTCAAGCTTGGGATATTTACTTTTAACAATACCTAGGTTTTGTGCGAACAACTCCACTTGAGATAATTGATCAATAGTAATTAAGCCTGAACGCAGGCCATCATCAATATCGTGATTATTGTAGGCAATCTCATCTGCGTAGTTAGTCAACTGTGCTTCTAAGCTTGGCTGCGTTTTATCTAAAAAGCGGTGACCAACCTCACCTAGCAATTTGGCATTTTTAATCGAACAGTGCTTAAGAATGCCTTCACGTACTTCAAAGCTTAGGTTTAAGCCGTCAAATTCCGCATAACGCAACTCTAACCTTTCAACCACACGCAGCGACTGAAGATTATGTTCGAACCCGCCAAAGTCGCGCATACAAGCATTTAGCGCATCCTGCCCAGCATGGCCGAAAGGCGTATGTCCAAGATCATGGGCCAACGCAATGGCTTCGGTAAGGTCTTCATGTAATTGCAGGGTGCGTGCAATACCTCTTGCTAACTGGGCCACTTCCAAGCTATGGGTTAAACGAGTGCGAAATAGATCACCCTCATGATTCACAAATACCTGCGTTTTATATTCTAAGCGGCGAAATGCCGTAGAGTGGACGATGCGGTCACGATCACGCTGAAAAGCATTACGTGTACTAGAGGGCGGCTCGTCAAATTGACGTCCGAACGATTGATCGGGGTGAGCAGCGTAGAGAGCAAGTGGTTTCATAGTCAGGAAAATGCTTATTCTTAAATTGATCGTAAGGTGCAGTCTATCGGAATCTTTAGATAGGCAAGGTTTTTAATCACAAGTAGTGAGTAAGGTATCTCTTAATTGATCGGCTGCGTAATCACTACTGATCACCGCTTTGCCGATGCCTTGCTGCAACACTAATCTAATTTTTCCGTCTTCGACCTTCTTATCGTGACCCATTAAATCGAGGTAACGCTCCACGCCTAGATTGGGTGCGACAATAGGTAGATTAGCGGCTTGCAGAATGGCGGCAACCCGTGCTGAGTCGGTTGCAGTCAACCAGCCCAATCGTCTGGATAGGTCTGCGGCTAATATAGTGCCAGCCGCTACTGCCTCACCATGCAACCAAACCCCATAACCCATCGCGTTCTCAATAGCATGACCGAAGGTGTGGCCTAAATTCAGGAGGGCGCGATCCCCTTGCTCGCGTTCGTCTAGCGCCACCAGTTCCGCCTTATTTTGGCAGGAACGGTAAATGGCGTAACTTAAAGCTTCTTCATCCTGTACCATAAGGGACGCAAGATTGTGTTCTAGCCAATCAAAGAATTTAGTGTCGCGCATTAACCCGTATTTAATCACTTCAGCCATGCCCGCTGAAAACTCTCGTGGGGGTAAAGTCTTTAATGTATCGATGTCAGCCAACACTAACTGAGGCTGATAAAAAGCCCCAATCATATTTTTACCTAACGGGTGATTGATGCCTGTTTTTCCGCCCACTGAAGAATCCACCTGCGACAGCAACGTAGTCGGGATTTGAATAAAAGGAACACCACGCAAATAGGTTGCAGCTGCATACCCAGTTAGATCACCAATCACACCGCCGCCCAACGCAATTAGGGTAGTACTGCGTTCACAACGATTCTCTAACAACGCATCATAAATAGTATTCAACGTTTGCGTGTTCTTATACGCTTCACCATCGGGCAAAATAATGGATAGCACCTTGACGCCAGCTGCCTCTAAACCGCGAGTCAACTGCTCTAAATAAAGAGGGGCCACTGTGGTGTTAGTCACCACGGCAACCTGCTTGCGTTTAAGGTAAGGCAAAATTAAACTTGCGTCAGACAGCAAATTGCGGCCGATATGAATGGGGTAACTTCTACCAGCGAGCTCTACTTTAAGTGTTTTCATATTTAAGACGCGTTTGATTGTTGTGGTGGATTGGCTGACGCACAGTTGGCCGCTAGATTTTGTTGATTGAGCAGATGCTCAATTTCATTGGTAATTTCAGCCGCTGACTGCACCCCTGTATCTACAATAAAATCTGCCAGCTTGGTATAAATAGGATCACGCTCATGGTGCAACTCCTCTAGCTTTTGTCGCAGATTACCGCCTTGTAATAATGGGCGTGTTTTATCATTGCGGGTGCGATGCCACAAGTCATTGACACTAGCACGCAGGTAAATCACTTTGCCATTGCCCTTAAGGAAGCGTTGATTATCTGCCAGTAACACAGCGCCACCACCGGTAGCCATGACAATTGGGTGCAATTGGCTCAACTCTTCAATAATAGCCGCTTCACGCTTACGGAAACCTTCTTCGCCTTCCAGCTCAAAGATTAATGGAATTTTAACGCCCGTTTTACGTTCGATTTCAAAATCGGAATCATAAAAATTCAGTCCCATTTGCTTGGCAAGTAAACGGCCAATCGTAGTTTTTCCAGCGCCCATTAGGCCGATAAAATAGATATTGTTCAATTATATTTACCTTAATTTTTTAATGCGCAATGCATTTAGCCTAGCTTTAAGTTTTATTTACTTAAAGGTTAGCTCATGCAAAGCTCATCATTCTCCTCTTAGACATTTTATGACATTCTCATCACGTTGTCAGATTTTGCCTATTTTAATCCCTCAGAATAGGTCATTCTGCACAGAAGGAACGGTTAAGTAATATCAATCCGTCATTTTACAGGGCGAAAAAAATCAATTCTCTGGTTTTATTTCATGGTTTTTTCGCATACACACCCATACCAATTTATAATGTTTCAAACTCATTATCAATAGCGAAATCATATTTCCATGAATCCAACTAAATGGTGGCATTACCTATTACTGGCAATCACTGTGGGCACTCTATCTGTTGTGGCTTTGGTGTGTATTGCTACTGTGCTGATTTACCCTACGCTACCCTCACTCGACACCTTAACGGACTACAACCCTAAACTACCATTACGGGTTTATTCAGAAGATGGTTATTTAATTAGCGAGTTTGGTGAAGAGCATCGCGCCTACGTCAAAATTGAGAATGTGCCGAAAAACATGAAGAACGCGGTGATTGCTATTGAAGACCGCCGTTTCTACCAACATAATGGTGTTGATTTACAAGGTGTAATGCGCGCCGCAGTCACCAATCTTCTTGGAGGTGCAAAAGAAGGTGCCAGCACGATCACCATGCAAGTGGCACGTAATTTCTTTTTATCAAGCGACCGTAATTTCAAACGCAAAATTAATGAAGCCTTACTCGCTATTAAAATAGAGCATAGCCTCAGCAAAGAAAAAATTCTTGAACTCTATATCAACCAAATTTATCTTGGTCAGCGCGCTTATGGGTTCGCTGCTGCTGCACAGGTCTATTACGGCAAGCCTCTCGACAAACTAACCCTTGCTGAAACTGCAGTACTGGCAGGGTTGCCAAAGGCACCATCTACTTACAATCCATTTGTAAATCCTAAGCGTGCAATCACACGACAAAAACAAGTACTGCATGACATGTACCTCTATGGATTTATCGAAGACAAGGCCTATCAAACCGCATTAAAACAAACGTTGCATTTTAAGGATTCAAAACAATCACGAGACTTGGCGGCTGACTATGTAGCCGAAATTGTGCGTGCAAACCTCTTTGATAAGTATCAAGAGGCAATTTATAACAGCGGCATCAAGGTATACACCACCATACGCAAAGCCAATCAAGAGGCTGCGAATGCCGCTATCAGACAAGGTGTTCTCGACTACGATATACGCCACGGCTATCGCGGCCCAGAAAAGCTTTTGAATATTGCGGGGCTAGACGACTCTGATCAGAAGACTACGATCGAAAATGTGTTGGATGAAACTGAAGAATTTAATGGTTTTATGCCAGCTGTAATTACTAAAATAACACCCAAAGCAGTGCGAGCACTAGTTAGAAGTGGTGAGGAAATTGAAATCGTTGGCGACGGTCTTCAATTCGCACAGAAAGCCCTGTATGAAAAAGACCCCGCCAAACGTACATTAAAAATAGGGGCTCTGATTCGCGTATTAAAACAAAATGATAGCTGGCGCATTGTGCAGCTGCCCCAGGTTGAAGCTGCCTTGGTTGCGCTTGATCCTGAAAATGGTGCCGTACGGGCCCTAGTCGGTGGTTTTGATTTTAATCGCAATAAATTCAACCATGTGACTCAAGCTTGGCGTCAACCTGGGTCAGGCTTTAAGCCGTTTATCTACTCAGCCGCTTTAGAAAAAGGATATACGCCAGCAAGTATTGTTGAAGATGCGCCACTCAATCTCACTGCAGCACAAACGGGCAGCAAGGAGTGGTCACCACAGAACTATGAAAATACGTTTGAAGGGCCCATTAGCCTAAGGCAAGCCTTGGCTCACTCAGTGAATTTAGTGGCCATTCGCGTGCTGCAATCCATCGGGGTAAGCTATGCACAAGACTACATTACTCGCTTTGGTTTTGAAGCTAAAGACCATCCCCCTTATTTAACCATGGCACTTGGGGCAGGTTCGACTACCCCATGGAAAATGGCCACCGCTTATGCAGTGTTCGCCAATGGCGGTTATTTAATACAACCTAATTTAATCGCCAAAATTGTTGATAAGGACGGTAAAGTCCTGTCACAAACCAAGCCCATCGTTGCTGGCACTGACGCGCCTCGTGTCATCGATGCTCGTAATGCCTTTATCATGAACTCTATGTTACAAGAGGTTGTGCGGCGAGGGACTGCTACCCGCGCGCTGGAACTTGGACGCTCTGATTTAGCAGGTAAAACTGGCACGACCAACGACCATATTGATGCTTGGTTTAACGGTTATACGCCGAAACAAGTGGCAGTGGCTTGGATAGGATTTGATAAGCCACAAACCTTAGGGCGGAATGAAACAGGTGCTGCCGCGGCACTGCCTATCTGGATGAAATATATGGCGACCGCACTTCGTAGCGAGCCTGTGGTTGAGATGCCGATACCCGACGGCGTCATGGCCATTAAAATTAATCGAACAACAGGCTTGCGCTCTGATAATGATGAAAATTCAGTCTATGAGTATTTCTATCATGAAACACCACCATCTGAGGTTGCTGGGCAGCAGCCTGGCAATGAGACTAGCGTAACAGATACGTTGCTTGGTCAAGCACAGCACATATTACAACCCGTTAAACCTTAGATTAGTACCCGAAAATCCAAGCAGCACGTTCAATGTGTGCGACATGGTAATAAATAAGTGATGGCTAAAGATAATTCACAACAGATACGAAGCATGATTGCCCAAGTCGCCGCCCGTATGATGGCGGAGGAGGGAATTTCCGATTTCGCGTATGCCAAAAAAAAAGCGGGTCGGCAATTAGGGGCGGGTGAAAATAGCACGCTACCATCTAATGCCGAAGTTGAAGCAGCACTAAAACTTCACAATGCGCTATTTCTAGGCGAAACACAGCAAGCTAACTTACTTGAACTACGAAAAAAATCCTTATTCACAATGCAGTTACTGGAAAAATTTAATCCCTATTTAACCGGCGCAGTGTTAGATGGCACGGCGGGATTGCTGGCTGAAACACATATCCACCTATTTACAGATAGCGCTAAAGACGTGGAAATGTTTTTGCATAATCAGCAAATTCCCTTTGAAACGGGTGAGAAATCTTACCGGGTGGCGCAAGACACTAAGCGCGATAAGAAGGGTGATCATCGCAAAACAGTACCTAAGCTTACCCTGGAAACGGATAGCGGTTTAATTCACTTAAGTATTTTTATGGTAGATGATATCAGGGTGGCGAACCGACGCCCTACCGATGAAAACCCGCTGGAGCGTCTGGATATTAACGGCTTAATTGCCTTACTAAAGTAATGATTTAAGTACTACGTAGCCAACGTGCAGCATCCATCGCGTAGTAAGTCAAAATAGCGTCAGCGCCAGCACGCTTAAAAGCCAATAAACTTTCCATAACGCTGGCCTCTTCATCTAACCAGCCATTTTGTGCCGCTGCTTTGAGCATGGCATATTCACCGCTGACCTGATAAGCAAAAGTCGGCACGCCGAATTTATCTTTTACCCGACGGACGATATCCAAATAGGGCATGCCCGGTTTGACCATCACCATATCAGCACCCTCGTCAATGTCCTGCGCTACTTCTTGCAGCGCTTCATCACTGTTGGCGGGGTCCATTTGGTAAGTATATTTATTTCCCTTACCTAGATTGGCCGCCGAGCCTACCGCGTCACGAAATGGGCCATAAAATGCTGAAGCGTACTTAGCGGAATAAGCTAAAATTTTAGTATGAATATTTCGTGTACTTTCTAGAGCCTCTCGGATTTGACCGATACGGCCATCCATCATATCTGAGGGCGCCACGATATCAGCTCCTGCATTAGCGTGAGAAACCGCTTGTTTCACCAACACTTCGATGGTTTCATCATTAAGCACATAACCAGTATCGTCAATGAGGCCATCTTGGCCATGTATAGTATAGGGATCCAAAGCCACATCCGTAATCACACACAACTCTGGAAAAGCCGCTTTCAATGCCACCACTGCACGTTGCACTAGCCCATCAGGGTTATAAGCTTCTGCTGCGTCTAGGCTTTTAAATTGAGCATCAACCACTGGAAATAAAGCGACAGCTGGAATACCAAGCACCACGCACTCGGCGGCCGTTTTTAACAACAGATCAATACTTTGACGTTTAACGCCAGGCATAGAAGCGACTTCTTCTAAGCGATTGAAGCCATCCAACACAAATACTGGGTAGATTAAATCATTACAGGTCAGCACATTTTCACGCATTAATCGACGTGTAAATTCATCTTTACGCATACGACGTGGGCGGTTGTAGGGATAGCTCATGATCAATTCCTTATTTTTTCTTAAGTCTTAAGCAAAGACTTTTGCTAATTCAACACCCGGCTCAGCTTGACGCATAAACGCCTCGCCGACCAAAAATGTATGTACATTATTTTGACGCATCAGCGCCACATCTTGCACACTAAAAATACCCGATTCAGTCACGACGATTTTATGGGGTGGGATACGTGCCAGTAATTGCAAGGTAGTTTCCAGCGTCACCTCAAAGGTACGTAGATTACGGTTATTAATGCCCAGCAAAGACGTATTTAATTGTAGGGCTAAATCCAGCTCTTCACCGTTATGCACTTCCACCAATACGGCCATTCCCAAACTATGGGCCACTTGCTCCAGCTCACGCATCTTCGGAAGATCAATGGCGGCCGCAATCAGCAAAATACAATCTGCACCCATGGCACGCGCTTCATAGACTTGATAAACGTCAATCATAAAATCTTTACGCAACACTGGGAGGCTACAGGCAGCACGGGCTTGTTTCAGGTATTCGACTGAACCCTGAAAATACTCGATGTCAGTGAGCACTGACAAACATGCAGCGCCTCCAGCAGCGTAGCTCTGTGCAATTTCTTCTGGTTTAAAATCAGCGCGAATCACACCTTTTGATGGGCTAGCCTTTTTAATTTCAGCGATCACCGCTGATTGATTTTGGGCTATTTTTAGACGTATGCTAGCAATAAAATCACGCACTGGATTATTAATCACTGCCGCTTCAGCTTCAGCCTTAATCTGCGCTAATGGCTTGATAATTTTTGCTGCCGCAACTTCTTGTACCTTAGTGGCAATAATTTTATTAAGTATATCTGACATGATTTTTGGTCTATAAGTAATTGATATTATGTGCGCTACGCCAACAGCATTATTAAAACATTAGCTAACATCTTTAATGTGGCGCTCATGCGTTAGTCATTGTGATTAACTGATTTAACTTTTGAAGCGCATTGCCGCTATCTAGCATGCTGGCCGCGATGGTAATACCCTGCGCTAAATCAGGGGCCAAGTCAGCCACGTATATAGCAGCCCCTGCATTCAGTAAAACGATGTCTCTTGCTGGCCCCATTTTGCCTGTTAACACACCCAGCAACATCGCCTTAGATTCCTCAGCGTTTCTTACCTGAATAGTAGACAGTGCATGTAGCTCCAAACCAAATTGTTGTGGGTTGATGATGTACTCTTTGATCTCATTATTTTTAAGTTCAGCTACAAAGCTATCCCCAGAAAATGAAAGCTCATCCATCCCATCAGCACCACACACGACCATCACATGCTCACTGCCAAGCTGCTGCAATACATGGGCTAACTTACCCGTTAAGGCGGAGGAGAACACACCCAGTAGTTGTCGATTGGCATTTGCTGGATTAGTCAGAGGACCAAGTAAATTAAATAGGGTTCGCACACCTAGCTCACGACGTACCGATGCAGAATGCTTCATCGCACTATGATGATTAGGCGCGAACATGAAACCTAACCCTATCTTATCAACGCAATGCGCTACCTGCGCCGCAATTTGTTGAACATTGACCCCTAAGGCTTCAAGAACGTCGGCACTTCCACAGCTAGATGACACTGATCGGCCACCGTGTTTAGCGACCTTTGCCCCTGCCGCGGCTGCCACAAACGCACAGGCGGTCGACACATTAAAAGTTTGAATGCCATCACCACCGGTACCACAGGTATCTATTAGGTGGCTTCGATCGGTAATATGGACTTTGGCTGACAGCTCACGCATCACAGTCGCAGCGGCAGAAATCTCATCCACCGTTTCACCTTTAATTCGCAGTGCCACGAGCAAAGCTGCAATTTGAGCTTGGGTTAACTCGCCGGCCATGACCTGGTGCATGATGCTCAACATAGAATCATGGCTTAAATCATCGCCATTGACCACTTGATTAAGGAGTTGTGAATACGACACCCGATTACTCTTTCAAGAAATTATTTAACAAGGCATGTCCATGTTCGGTCAGTATCGATTCTGGGTGAAACTGCACGCCTTCAACACGCAAAGTTCTATGGCGCACTCCCATAATTTCACCATCATCAGTCCAAGCTGTAATTTCCAAACAATCCGGCAAGGTATCTTTTTCAATCACTAATGAATGATAGCGAGTCGCAGTAAATGGATTCGGCAAATCTCTGAAAACACCGAAATTATGATGATGAATTAAGGACGTTTTGCCATGCATCAGTTGCTTGGCATGCACAATATTCCCACCAAAGGCCTGGCCTATACTCTGATGACCAAGGCATACCCCCAGCAAAGGAATTTTTCCAGCAAACTCTTTAATTAAAGGCACGCTAATGCCGGCCTCGTTTGGGGTGCATGGACCAGGTGATATGACTATATGCGTAGGTTTTAGGGCAGCAACTTTAGCTAAATCAATCTCATCATTACGATACACCTGCACTTCTTGACCTAACTCAGCCAAATACTGGACCAAGTTATAGGTGAATGAATCGTAGTTATCTATCATTAACAGCATGCTATTTCCCAATGCATAGTAAATATGGCGCCTAATTCAACATGAAGTAGGCTATGCGAAAACACTCTCATGCCATTTTACCTAGCCCCTACTTGATTGTATAGGCAAAATGCATTCGGGTAGGAATAGATTAAGGTATCGAGTCATTCCGAGCTAGGCGGAAATCTGGAGAAAATAGAGGCCAAAAATAGAATTGAGGTTAAAACTACAATAGTCTATATATTGCAGATTTAACCTCAGCGGGTCTTACTTTTTGATAATTATAATGGAGCGCGTTGTCCGCAGAAGAAGCCAATAGCATAGTCAGGCGTTTGGAATGTGATACGACTACCTGACGGGAAGTACAAAACATCACCAGCAGTAGCTGTGACTTTTTGACCAGTTTCATCAGAAATAATGAAAGTACCCTCAACAACAATTTTCATTTCTTCGTAATCATAATCGTAGACCAAGGCATTGCCTTTTTCTAAACGGAAAAAACCAGCGCAAATTCTTTTATCTGGATCAGCTGACACGAAAGTATCGCCCAACCAAGCTGGAACACCAGGAACATCCATAGAGGGCTGTACGTCTTTAATCGCTTGTTTTTTGTATTTAAATGGTTTGTTACTCATTGCAATTCTCCTAAGGTGGGTTATTAAGCAATGATCATTTAATCGGACTCGGTCTCAGGCAGCAATTACACCCAAGGGGTACTCTCAAAGAGGTATAACTTTCAATTTGTAATGCTTACGCTTAATTTGGGTAAAAACTTCGGATTGAATTAGCCACATGCCAGCAACCGACTTCCCCCACCAGGCTTCATAGCTACCACCGACCAATACTAAATATTGATTTTCAGTGTATCGGCCCACCCAACGCCCTTGTTCTTGGGCCCTATTTTTTGACTCACCTAGATTTAGTTTTTTGCTGTACCTGCGATAAAGAGCGGCCGGATCAGCATTAAAAGTTTCAGTCCAGCGCCGTTCCTGCTCTTCTAGACCATTGGAAAAAATACCTCGTGCAGTTTGCACTTGATAATCATCATCAAAAAATGTACAAATCTTAGCGACATCACGCTGCAAAATAGCAGCGTTATAATTACATCGTGCCAACTTAATCGCATCTATATCGGTCAAGCTATTTCTTTCTATGCGCCCACACAGCGGCTTCAAGCCGACTGGTAAGTTTAAGCTTACTTAATAAATGCTTAATATGCACTTTCACCGTAGTGTCACTAATGCCTAAGGCTCTGGCAATAGTCTTGTTATTCAGGCCATTGGCCAAACATTCTAGTATTTCTCGTTCACGCTCGGTCAGAGAAACATCACCTTCATTTTTATTTAAGGTGGGGTGTATCAGTGCATTTTTAAGAATTTCGGTCAGACTCTCATGTAAGACAGTCACTCCAGACATGGCTTTTTTTAAGTTAGCACAAAGGTCTTCAGGCTCCATATCTTTAAGAAGATAGCCGTCGGCACCAGCACGTAGCGCGTCTAGTAAATCATCTTCAGCATCTGACACAGTCAACATGATGCAGCGCGATTCTAATTTAGCTTCTTTAATATGGGTCAGCGCTTGCAGGCCATTCATCCCCTTCATATTAAAATCAATGAGCACTAAATCTGGTTTTAACTGCTTCACCAGCTCAACACCCTCTGCACCTGAAGCAGCTTCACCAACCATCATAAATTCAGGATCAGCAGAGATCATCTGACTTACCCCCCGGCGAAATAAAGCATGATCATCAATAATGATGATGCTAGTAAGCTTGTTCATAGTGCACTCCAACATTGGTATAGATTAATCGCGTAATTTGATAAATTAGTTATTTAGGATGAAATAATAGACGCACGCGAGTGCCGCCAATACGCCTAGGTAACACTTCAATACTCCCACCTAGACAGTATGCGCGCTCTTGCATAATTGCCAAGCCATAATGGTGTGGTTTGCTTGCGTCAAACGTAAACCCTCGTCCATCATCATCCACCGTGACCACTACATCCCCGGTAGATTGTAATACTAAGGCAATGGTAACTTTTTTTGCCTCTGAGTGACGCACGATATTAGATAATGCTTCACGCACCACATGTAAAAGATGAAACTCTTCATTCACACTAAGCTTACATTCTTCAAGCCGGTTATCAAGGTTAATACTTAAGGTTGAGCGTTGTGAGAACTCTTCAATCGCCTGTTCCAGAACATGATCTAGCCCACGAACGTCCATACGCACTCTAAAGGTAGTTAGTAGCTCACGCAACTCACGATAGGCATTATCTAAGCCTTCGCGCATCTCATTCACAACCACATCTGCGCCTGAAGCCATAAGTTGCGCACCAAAATTAGTTTGCAAACGTGCTATCTGAAATTTCATATAGGACAATGACTGCGCCAAAGAGTCATGTAGCTCACGGGCAATCACAGCACGCTCTTCAAGCAGTGCGCCGCGACGGCTTTCCTGTTCGCGCGCCTGAAAGCCCATAGCTAGGCCTAACATTTGCGCCGTGACTTCGAGCAACTGTAATTCGGTATCATCAAAATAATCGTTAGCTTCCGTTTCTAAAAGCAAAATGCCGAGCCAACCGCCCGAGCTTTGAATTGGGACACTAACGCATTGCACGCATTCGCCTTTAATCAGTTTGGTAGTATGGGTGGCCGACAAAGAGTTTGTAGCTTCATCAAACATTGTTTCATCAAATGACAACGGCCAATAACTAGAAAACAAAGCACGTTGTGCCGAAATGCGCGTACCACTTTCACTAAACACCAAGGCCACATTTGCTACCCCCAAGGCACGCTCTAGCGAATACAAGGATTTTTTGATTGTTAATTCACTTAATCCAGAACTGCTAATCAGCTTTGCTAACTTAAATAGAAAGTCCTGAGCAACAATCATTTTACGCACTTTCTCTTTACTAGCCTTGTTAATCCAATTGGTTTCTTCTTGAAGGCCTTCAAGCCGTGCTGACATTTCAGCACTTAATTTTTCTAATAGCTCAAATTCATCTGCATATTGCATCTGAAGCTTATTACTGGTTAGACCTTTAGGTAATAGAGCAATCACTTTTCCTAACCGATTAATCAGCAAACTCCATGAAGTAATCATCATGCATGCGGCAATACAAAGAACCAAAAACAAACATACTAACTGCAACAATGCCACTAAAGATTGCTTAATTACGACATCCTCTTTTGACGCTATAATCAATCTATCATAGGCGCCAACGACCTTATCCCCCACCTCAAGCATTTGTGTTTTGGAAAAATCATGCACGCGTGCGTAAGAAAAGTCATGCTGGGCGACTTCTAACTCTTTCAAAGACCTAGCCAGCTCAGTGTCATTTTGATTACGCGCCCACGAATAAATCCCATCATCAAACTCGCTTAAATTTTGGTTAAGTTGACTGTAGACGGCACTTTTCTCATTAAAGTTGACATCCAATTTATACAGCTCAAACTTCCAGATTGATTGGTCTTGGTAAGCACGTTGGATGACTGACAGATGATCAGGAATATAGTCATATAGAAAAAGAGAACCAGCCTGCATCAGAATCACCGACAACACCATAGAAACTATTAAGGCATGCAAGTTGGTATAAAGCTTATACCTTCTTAAAAATGCTTGAAATCGTTGTAAAATTTTCAAAATAATCTGCATATTTTCTCTAGTTTTTTTATACTGTAAGTCTTGTCATTTTCTATTTTTTTACTAATGAATATATTCATATTTTCATCGCTAATCATCAGCCTCATTTTTTTACTGGTATTTGGCTCATGGTACAGCATTCAGGGCCCTTTTCTATCACACGTAGTAATGTTAGTTTCCGTGGCTATAGTTATATTTTCCGCAGCCATTGTCATCGCCCTGCAACCCCTATATCTTAATAAACCCAAACAAAAACGCCGCCCGTCTTTTAGTGAAACGACTTGGGATCAGGAAGTGTCTGCCACACTAGCTACTCCTGCCGCGGTCATTGATGAATTTAGCGTTCGCTTTGTAAACACACCGCTGCTACAAACACTAGGCATGGTTGGTATGGCCGATCAACTTGTCGGCATGCCCTTTACCAACTTGGTTCATCCCGCTGACCACGAACGGCTAAATGAATTAATTGTTGAATCCACGCGCGGTAAAATCCGCAACGAGTTTACTAAAATTCGTTTAGTCTGTGCCGATGGCGCTACCTTAGCTATTAGCGCTAGTATTAGTCTGATGCGCCAAGAGGGTGAACACAACTTAATGCTATTTCAATGCACTTCAATCTCCGCTATTCATCCACTAAGTAATGACTTTGAAAGCCAATTTAATTACCATTCCATTCTTGACCGCTTACAAGAAATTGTATTTCAGCTTAATGCTGAAGGAAAAATTATTTTTCTAAATCCGGCTTGGGAACACCTACTCGAATACAAGGTCATAGATTGTCTGAATAAATCACTTGTCGAGTTCTTCCACCCAGAGGATAAACCTCTAATTGAAACCAGACTCAATTCTCTGGCACAAGGCAAAAGGAAAACCTGCAATATAGAGGGTCGTTTACTGAGCGCGCGCGGTGACCCTAATTGGGTTTCGCTTCGCGCTAAAGCCACTTCAGCTAATATTGAAGAGCGAACTAGCGTAATTGGCACAATGACAGATATAACAAGCAACAAAGAGGCTGAAGCTACATTACTAGCGAACCGCAGAGCCGAAAGCTCCCTCATGAGCAATATTCCTGGCATGGTATACCGTTGTCGTAATGACCGCACATGGACTTTTGAGTTTGTGAGTGACGGCTGCATTGATGTCACTGGTTATGCGCCTTTAGAGCTCATTAACGATCCGAATCTATCATTTAACCTCATCATCCATCCAGACGACCGTGCAACGGTATGGGATTACGTCAAACAGCAAATTGAAATTAGTCAGGAGTTTAAGCTCATCTACCGTATCATCACACGCAAGGGCGAGGTTAAGCTAGTTCAAGAATTTGGTAGGGGCATATTCTCTAGTACCAATGAACTACTCGCCTTAGAAGGCTTTATTACAGAGATTCCTAATCAAAGTTATGATGTTAACTCCAGCATTCCACTGCTCTAATCTATAGTTATTGACCTGCTACTCACTTACAAAAAAGGGCGCCTAGGCGTCCTTTTTAATTTTATTATCAAGTTACTGCATAATTAGAATGTGCGTTTGATAAATCCAATGGCTCGGCTATCCCCCGTTTTAAAACCTGTGCTGTCAACATACCATGTTGAGTTTGCATCCGTTGTCGTGAAGTTAACTCCAGCATTCCAACCTTTGCTACCCGCAATTTCAAAGTCTTTATTTATGCCGACTAAGTAATCCGTATAGTCTGCAATAGAACGACCGCGAACCGTTTGATGTCCAACATGTAAAGCTAAATTAATCGCTTGCACTGGTAACTGATAATTGAAATTTAATTCAGTATAGCCACTGCCGCTTGAATCCCCGTGACCATCATAACCATTGTTTAAACCAAAAAAGTTTGAGACTGCAACAGATTGCTTTAAGGTTAGCCATTTATAGGTGACAGAAGCATTTAGTTCCGTCGTATTAGCTGAACCACCAGTGCCTGGAGTAGAGGAGGTAGCACCCGCCTTATCGTGATTAGGGTATAAAAACTGTAAGAAGCCTACATTGATGCCTACGTCTGGATTAATTTGATAGACATATCCACCATAAAGATCAGTTTCCATAGTGTTGCCGTAAAGTGCATTTTTATCTACATTACTTCCCCAAATACCAGCATATAGGCCATTGGCATTAGAATAATCAAAGCCACCTTGAATAGCACCGCGTTCTCTAGTGTAAGAAATACCTCGGAATGTGTAATCGGTAAAAAAACCAATATTAGATGACAAAGTATGCGGTGAAACTGGAGCGGCAACCGCAGCTGCAGCGTCAACTGCAGGCGCTGCAGGTTCAGCATCTGCTGCGTAAACCATTGATGTAAGACCTAAAGCAGAAACTAATAAACCACCCATTACTAATGGCTTTGTTCTAATTTTCATAAATATCCCCTAGTTAAAAAATGATACAAGTTAAAACACATAAAAAAACATGTAATGCAATCCCGCTACTTAATAGAAGGAATCTTTTTATTCAGGCTGAGTCCCAACAGCTAACTCTGCGCCATCATCAAACTTCGATAACCAATCCACCATCATCGGATGAAACTTAGTCATACCTTTGTATTCAATTAGATCTGAATGCATGGTTTTCTGAACCCGATGCAGGCGCTTAGCCCATCGCGGATAAGTGACCAGCTCATCTAATTTAATCAGGTAGCAACGTATGCTAAAGACGATGGCATTACTGCGTGGCAGCCTAAAAAGCGCCTGCAACTCAACGCGCAGGTGCACTAAATCACCGACATTATCTGGGTTGACATTATTGCGATCACTGCCCCACTGCGGATAGGTCTCAGGCGATGTATCTAATCGGGGGTTAACTGTCATGGTCCAGTTCAATCGACGTACGGGACTGCCTAATTGTAAATTCAGTAAAAATTTTAGCGCTCTATCCATCACACCCAATTCAGTTGCCCGTGGCACTGGACCATGCCACTCTTTCCAAGACATACCTACATTAAATGCTAGCGACCAATCAGCTTGACTGGTGACGATCCCAGCATCTGCGTACAAGGTCTCATCGCGATGATCGAGCAATACAAAGTCACCTTGAACTTGTCGACCTATATACTCAAACGGATCTATGCCAGCAATGGTTTTGCTTCCAAATACAAAACTTTCTTTAAGCGCAAGCGGCTTGTTTTCCCAAGTCCAGTTCACGCCATCTTTATGTAAAGAAAAATGCTCTGGGTAATCACGCGACAAAGACTCCATACTGAGTTCTACGAAATCCCATTGCGCATCCATCATATGCGGCAAGGCCTGGTACCGTGCAGGGTCGATCGCCAAAGTCATGGCTTTATCATGGCATTCGGCCACATAGTGCTCGTCTACATCCAACGCAAATTCGCAGATAGAATCCGGCTTACCTGCGGTGTGTGGCTCAATGTTGACCGAATACATATATTGGTCTTCAGGAAATGGAAATGGGAATCTTTTAATAGCTGCAGGTGAGTTACTGTAGGTGTAATCCTCACGAAAGGTTTCTTGTTTAAATGCTAATGTCATGTTGAGTTTTTAGCCTTGATTGCAAAATAGGATGTTTTCGCAGTTGAGTTAATTAAAATGACTGACATTAAATATCCAATACCAACCGGTCACATCTAGCCCTTGATACACAAGGCATAATTTTTTTGCATGACGCCTTCTCAGCATCAGTTAGAAAATGATCGTGATGCAATAACTCGCCTTCGCTTTCTAGCACTTGTAGTTCACACCGCCCACAAGCGCCCCCTCGACAGAGAAAATCCGCATCCACGCCCGCCGCTTCGATGGCTTCCAGCATGCTCATTTCGGCTGGCACTTGTACTTTTATTTTTGAACGCGCCAACTCAATAGTGAATGGGGCACCTACAGGTGGCGCTAAAAATTGCTCGCTATGGATATGATTTTCTGGCCAACCTAAGTGTCGTGCGGTATCCAATGTGGCCGCTACCATTGTGCTTGGGCCACATACGTAAACATGCGTACCTAGAGGCTGAGTAGACAAGAGTGCAACAAGGTCGATCCTAGTGCCATTACTATCGGTATAGGCATGAAACTGGTGACCACACTCTGCCGACAATTGATCAGCAAAAGCACCATGCTCAGGACTGCGAAAAGCATAATGCAATTCGTACGAAGCTCCCATGCGTTTAAGGTCCGCGATTTGCGACATAAAAGGAGTAATACCAATGCCACCAGCAATCAAAATATGTTTGCGGCCCAGCTTAGCCAAAGAAAATAAATTTACTGGATAGGTAATTTGCAATGTTGTACCGACATCGACAACCTCATGCATAAATACAGAACCGCCCCTAGATTGCTCTTGTTTACGCACCGAAATATGATAAGCACCAGGTTCGCTTGGCGCTCCCATCAAAGAGTACGGATTGCGATGCACACGCCCACCAATATTGAGAGATACGACAATATGGCTTCCACCAGAAAAGGCTGGAAAATCAGATCCATCTTCTTTGATTAAAGTGAAATGTTTAATTAAAGGGGTAACCTGCTCTACGGAGGCCACTTTCACATCAAGCATACTCATGGGTAAATTTCCTCAATTTCAGGCAACTCACCAGGATCTTCTGCATCCACCATTAGGCCCATATAAGCACCTAAATTCCGTGAAAAATGATCTCGTACAAAAAGCATGCGCTGACAACCAATGCACTCAGTGACATTGGTGGTCGCTCTATATGTGATAGCTTTGCAATGCACGCAATACACTGAGCGTGCTGTCGTCCCTGACAATTCTTTTATAACATCTGCATCATCGATACCAAAGGCTTTGACAATATCAGCTACAGCCCAAATGAATTCCTGTGAGCCTGCAACATAGACCCTTGTACCCATATACTGAAATGGTAGTAATAACTTCAGCGCTTTAAACATCATTTTTTCATCATCAAACACATGTTGGTCTAAATGTAACAGCGCCTTCAATTCGAGATCACAATTAATCTCTTCACCTAATTTGTGCGAATATAACAACGTAATTGGTTGATCAGAATGTTGCTGATGAAGCATATTAATTACTGCTTTTGCGCCTGAACCCTGAGCTAGAATGAGGTGGGCAGTAGCGCGTGTTTGCCAACTTAACCCTTTGTATTCTGGCTGACTTCTTATTTTGTAACCTACTTCCATGACTATCTGTCCGCACCCTTAACGAAATAACGAGCAGCGCCTATGCATTCAGGCATTTGCGGATGCACGAGCAGATAAAAGCGGCGGTGAGCTTTAATCGTTAAATAATGCTGCATAGAATCAATCCATTAATAAAGTAATACCAATGGAGAGAACATTATCGGAATCTTTAAATATGGGTAATTATCTTGAAGAGGTACTCCCAAAGAGGTACCGAAATCCTTATAAAGAAGCCCATCAAAATCTAGCTTTTAAGGGCTTTGATGGGCTTCTTTATGGCTTTAACTTGCAGTGCTTTATCCTGCTAGTTGGCTACTTAATTCTTCTTCAATATCAAAAATATCGGCGACAATTCCGTACTTAGCAATGGTGAAAATGGATGCTGCTGGATCTGTATTAACTGCAACAATCGTCGGCACATGTTTCATGCCTGCCATATGCTGAATCGAACCAGAGACCCCTAATGCTACATACAGCTTGCAAGCTCCAACCACTTTTCCAGATTGTCCAACTTGCCTAGATTTTGGTAACCATCCTGCATCAGCAATTGGGCGTGAGCAACATAAAGTTGCCCCAGCGGATTCAGCCAGTTCACGAAACTGCTCCACATTGGTTTCTTCGCCGATACCACGACCAATAGACATAATAAATTCGACTGTTGTAATGTCGATATCGTTACCACCACCCAATTCAATAAAATCTTGGTTTTGGCTACGTGAAGTCAGCGCTGGTAAATCAAAATGTGTAATCGTTGGACTAGATACGCCTTCTAAAGCTTTAAATACACTAGCACGTATCGTCAGCACTACGATGGTTTTATTGGGAAAATCTACTTCTACATTTACTTTTTGATTGTAGCCTCCACGGGTTACAACCAAATCAGAACCTTGGTATCCGGCCATAAAAACATCGGTAGCAAATCCATAACCAGCCTTGCTGGCTAAGGTAGCTGCATAACCTAATGAGTCGACGGAGTGTGCTAATAAAACGATTTCTGCAGATTTCTGCACAATTAAAGCATCTACTGCAGCTTCAAACACTTCAGGGTCAAAATCTGCGGTGGCTTCCTTCACTACAATCACCTCATCAACGCCAGCGACCGATAGCGCTGATACATAAGTATCAGCTCCACTGCCAATCACAGCCACCAGAACTTTATCGGAAGTTGACCTTTTAAGGCCTTGAGCAGCAGCGATTAATTCCAAGCTCACAGGGCGTAATTCATTACGTCGATGTTCGGCAATTACTAAAATATTACTCATGTTATGCTCCCTTCAATTCATTCATAATTTCTATCAGTCTAGCTGCTTGCTCAGCAATCGTGCCTTCAATCATTTGCGCGCGACCTTTCTCTGGGATGTACATTCGACGTACACGCGACATTGAATTGCCAATGCCGACAGCCGCTGCACTTAAACCCAAATCAACTAAAGACATTTCATCTATAGGCTTGCTAGCAGCTTGTTTTATTCCGCGCAATGATGCGTAACGTGGCTTATTAATACCTAACTGTATGGTAAGCACTGCTGGGCAGTTGATGCTGACCTGCTGCAACATTCCACCTTCTAACTCGCGACGGATTACCGCACTATTGCTACCAGGCTGATACTGCAAGTCCGCCACCACCGCAGCATGCGGCCAATTTAGGTAAGCGGCAGTGGAAATGCCAGTCGCGGCATAAGCCTGATCAGATGACTGAACACCAGCGAACAACATATCAACCCCTTCCTTTTTAGCAACTGCGGCTAATATGCGACCTATCACAATTGAATCTGAGCCTTCAATGGCATCATCCCATACGCGAATTGCACGATCAGCCCCTTTGGCCAAGCATTTTCGCAGACTCTCATCAACACGATCTGGGCCAACTGAGACCACAACTACCTCGACCTCAACATCACTAGCCTCCTTAATTTTCATCGCTTCCTCTAGTGAAAAATCATCCCATTCATTGAGGTCGTAGAGCAGAAAATCCTCTTCTACATCTTTTCCATCAGCACGAATTTCAAAATCTTCATCCAAAGCCGCCACTTGCTTTACTGCTACTAATATTTTCATTATTTATTTCTCCTCAAAACCTTTCTAAGTTTTAACTTCACTCAAGCGACTTAACAAATTTCAGTATTACTTGCCTTACAATAAAAATCCTACGCATCATTAAGCCTGCGCACCCAGAACCATTGCAAAATGGCGATAAGCCATAAATCTGACTTGGTAATCTGGGTCATCACATAATGGCCACTTATCCTTAGCATTCAACCATTTACTGTTTACTAGCATCAACCGATGCAAGTAATAAGGGTCTTTCAGCAACGGAAGTAAATGATTTCGCTTTGCACTGCCATTCATAATCACGCCACGACGCACATCAGCTTCCGTTGAAGTAGCCAAGCGATGCAAAATTGCCGATGGGGTATGTGAGTTGTGCGCTACTCCACTTAAGACATCTATATCCGTATCTTTTGCCAGCTTTAGCATCAAACTTTTCGGTGCTTTGGATTGGTATGACACGCCTGCGCGCACCCAAGCATTTGAATCGTTCGCTAAAATTTTCAGTAGTGCTACAGGACAATTAACATTCCTTGCTACGGCACGCCGAACATCTGCCACGACATCTACTAACAACTTTTTTAACAAACTACCAGAAACACTAGGGTTTCGAGCTAGCCTCTGCCGCACCCAAACATCGGTATCTTTCACTAATAATTTCATAGAGGACTTATTCAAATCAGTCCTGCTCGCCAGCGCTCGCCGCACGCGCGGACTCGAATCATTCAGTAAACGCTTGACTACGATTTGTGGCGTTGCAGTATTGGAAGCTACCGCACAACGCACCTGCTGATCTTGATTGCTTGCCAACTGCCCTAAAACTTGTACAGACAATCGCGCATCGACAGCTAAATGGCGCAACACTTGATTTTTATTTGCCAAAAGCGCTGACCTCAACAACTCTAACGGGCAATTCTTATGCGCAATCACAGCGGCACGCGCATACACGTCGCCTTTGGCATAAATATGCGCCAACACACTAGGAGAAGTGGCAGGGTTCGCAGCGATATTTTTAGCTAACAACGCATAATCTTTACTTCGCTTTTGCTTATGCAATAACAAACTCAGCACCTGAGAAGTCGCCGCTGGATTTTTGCTGACTGCTTTTAATATTTCACTACCACCAACATAACGTACCACTTTCTCCAGAACCGCAGTTGGGGTATTGGTATGTTGCGCAATCAACACGCTTAATTTAAGAGGCGCATTAACGCAATCCTGATCATTTGCATATAACTGTGACAACGCTAAAGCTGGCGTATTAGCATTTTTATCCAAGCGTAATTCCAACGCATGATGTTCGTCCCCATTAGCCTCTATATGACAAGCCAGAGATTGCAACACAGATGCAGGCGTATGCTCCCAACTGGCTAATGAAAGTGCATCGCGACGCCGGCTAAACATTAATTGCTCCAGGGCTGCTTGCTGCTCACGGCTTCCTAAGCTATGAACAGCAGCAGCGCAATAAATGTCCTGACTAGCCATTGCCTTATCAACTAACGCTGCTGCTGTTTTAACTGCAGTCATTCACTCATTCACTAAGGGAATTTCATCAGGTTCAGTGTGCGTAAACACTTCAGTTTCAATCGGGTAATCAATACACTCATTGATTAACTCAATCAATTCACGCACGATAAACTTACCTTCGTACCCTGATGTTTTAAGCGCATCTTCAAACATAGTCAAATCTTTAGGGCAAGACACCACAAACACCTGCAAACCTTCTATCACCGCAGCTTCTTTCATTCGATTTTGTGATGGCTTTTCACTTCCGACTGGATCTGGAATCCAAATTCGACCGCCACCCGCCCCACAACAGAATGAGTTATCTTTATTACGCGCCATTTCCACCAACTCACAACCGAGCATTTTTAAAATGTCACGCGGCGCATCGTAACCTTTGTTAAATCTGCCTAAATGGCAAGGATCATGGAAGGTCACTTTGTAGTTAAGTTTTCGAGCTAAAGGTAAGCGACCATTTTCAATCAAAGCTTTAACCACTGTGCTGTAATGATCGATTTCATAGGTGCCCCCAAAATCAGGATACTCATTACGAATAGTGTTGTAAGAGTGCGGATCTGTAGTCACGATCGACTTAAATTCACAGTCGTCTAATGACTGAATATTAGAGGTGGCTAAAAACTCATATAGACCTTCTTCACCGACGCGGCGCACATCATTCCCAGCATTTAACTCGCCTTCAAATAGTAGGCCAAAATCAATCCCAGCCTTATGCATTAAACGCGCAAAACCTTGGGTGACTTTTTGATTGCGGGGATCGAATGAGGCATAGTCACCAACAAACCAAAGCATATCTACCGCTTCTTTACGCGCATCTTTAATTTCAAATGGCAACTCCTTTGTCCACGAAGCCCGCTTCCGTTTGGATTCACCAAATGAATTGCCAGTTTTATGAATGGTTTGCAGGGTTTTTTCTAACAAGGGTTCCATTTCGCCAGCTTCAACCAAATTGCGACGCATTTGCACAATAATCGGCACATGCTCTACAGCTACAGGGCAAATTTCTACGCAAGCTAGACAGGTACGGCATGACCATAATGTTTCCATAAACACCTGACCTACTCCCTTGCCATGAATGTCAAGTTCAGCTTCTTTCGGTAGTTCTTTTGCGCTTAAAGCATGGTTAGCAAATTCACGTAAAGATAGAATCACATCGCGTGGCGATAATGGCGCACCTACTGCATTGGCAGGGCAAGCTTCCTGACAGCGTCCACACTTAGTACAAGCATCAAGGTGTAGTAAGTTTTTCCAAGTTAAATCAGTAATATTCTTATAGCCAGCCGTTTTTTGATCATCTGGTACGCGCGGTAAGCGCCTTCCAGCCAATGGGTCTTTAAACATTAAAGACGCAGCAGCGGTAAAGATATGTTTGATTTTGGTATAAGGGATGCAGGCAATAAAAGTTAATGATAGCAATCCATGGAACCACCATAATCCCATACGCAAACTACCAGCACCCTCCGCACTTAATCCCAATAATTTCATCAAATGTGCAAGAATAGCTCCTACAGGTGACCACATACGATAGTCCCATACCGTGGGTCTATCACCAAGCCACACTAAACGGCTAGCTTCTAAAATAAAGCCGGTAATTCCGATGAGTACGAAAGACCACAAAAACGCCCAGTCCTCGCGTCGATAAGCGCTGCGGTCGTAATCTGGATCACCTAACTGTCTATCAACTCGCTTGTAATCAAGCTTAGGTAAATGCAACCATTTGCGACGGTACATCATATAAACAATGCCAGCAACCAACCCTAATCCAGCCAAATCAAGCACCAATGAGAACCAGAGATAGAAATGGCCATACCAAAATTTCAAGCCAAATAGCGGTGCCAGAATGTCGTATTCCAAGGTGATAATGGATGTGCCGGTAAAAAGCAATACAAAACCTAAAAAGATGAGCCCATGGGCGTAGCCGGCTTTTTTGTCACGGCGTACCAGAGTGCGATGACTAGCCATGGTATTAAGCATACCTAGAAAACGCTTAAATAATGCACCCCAAGACCCGTCGGGTTGACCGCGCCTATATTTACGAATCTGTACGTAAACGCCATAAATAAACACTGAAATCGCCACATAACCTAACCCATAAAACAAATGTATCATCTGCGGCTGAAAGCTCTCAAACAGAACTCTTGTGATTTCTTTAGGATTGTTCATTTTCAATAGCTCATGAATTATTAATCAGTTCAGATTAATGTTTAATTGCTGAGGAGTCGCTGAAATTAAGCGCACACTCGTATCTATGTAAACCTGACTACATTGCACAGGCTTTTAATCTTCCAATTTATTCAACTTCTCATACTTAACATTCGCTTGCCGCATCAGCGGCAAGCGATGCAATCACTAAACTTTATACTCAATCTTAAATTGACCGCCCGGCATATGTGGCACACCCCAAACTGCAACTTCACGCTTGTATGGAAGTGCGATTTGTGGGTTGGCTTCTTCAATTTCACGCGCCACACGATGACCTGTAAAGGTTGCATCAGCGATTAAGCGTGGCGCCTCTGCATCACCTACTAAGTACATGCCCTTAATGTCATTAGCGGCCCACTCTGATTCACGTGCTTTAAGCTCGTTCCACAGCGTATTATCTGAATGACGCCCGGTCACCAAAATCAGTGAATCAAATTCCAACCAGCGATGTGTAGTATTGGCATCACGTGGTGAAACTCCTGGTCCACGATAAGTACGCTTTGAACCATCACCCCAAATATTGTAAATTTCAAGGCGGCCTGTCTCAATTTTTGAACAGAAATGATCACCTAGTTCTTCTACATGTAACTCATGCAATCTACGCATCATGTTTGGATATTCAAGCGTGAAATGCATGTAGTTAGCTAAATGCACTCCTGATACCACGGTCACTTCATGACCATCTAAGGCTAATTTCTCAGCTAAGCTCGGTGCCATAAAGTAGGTATCTGCATTTAGGATCACGACACGTTTGCCGATTTTCTTTTTGCCTGCAAACACCTGTTCTGGTGTAAGTTGATCTGGCAATGAGGCATCGGCACCAGGAATCGCATCGTGGGTCAGACAGTTATTGCCGTCTGTATTCCATGAAGATCCAGTAGCAATAATGACTTTATCTGCACCGTAATGCAGCACATCATCGGCAGTCATTTCTTTTTGGCCTAGTGCAACTTGGCTTTCTTTGTTTTTCTTCACTAATTTATTAATTTGTGTTTCGCGATAATCTCGGTGATAACTCCACTCTCCCAAGCCAGGCAAGGTAGCAACCGCATTGAGGTGACCTCCAATTTTTTCCGCCTTATCTACCAAATGCACAGTAAAACCACTTTCCATTAATACGCGCGCGGCCTCTGATCCAGAAGGACCCGCACCAACGACTAATACCGAATCCTTAGATTTTGTTTTAGGAAATTTTTCTGGATGCCAACCACGACGGTACTCTTCACCTGCAGTGGCATTTTGCGTACAAATCATCGGTGGGCCGCCGATTTCCCAGCGAGAAATACAAACATTACAACCGATACAAACACGGATATCGTCATAGCGACCTTGTTCAATTTTTTGCGGCAAAAATGGATCTGCAATTGAAGGGCGAGCGCAACCAATAATATCGGCATAACCCTTAGTGACGATTTCGGTCATTTTTTCTGGGTCTACAAAACGGCCAACTCCCAATACAGGTTTTTTTGATACTTGTTTAACAAACTTGGTCCATGGCACTTGATGACCTTGTTGATTAAAGCGAGAAGGGCCCGCATCCTCACCCCACTCTGCAATATCCCCAATGTCCACATCCCATAAATCCACCAATGGGTCGGCAAGTTCCACGAACTTCATTCCATCAACTTCAACTTCAATTTGGCCTGGGCCATAGACAGTATCAACCGCAAAACGAGTCGCAATTGCACATTCAGCACCTACGGCATGTTTTACCTTTTCTAGCGTTTCTAACCAAAAGCGCGCGCGGTTTTCTAATGAGCCACCGTACTTATCAGTACGTTTATTATAGTAAGGATTTAAAAACTGTAAGGGCAAATAGGAGTGAGCGCCGTAGACATAAACAATATCAAAGCCAGCATCGCGAGAACGTTTAGCAGCATCTACATAATATTTTTGCACTTGAGCAATATCACTTAAATCCATCTCTTTACAATAAGTAAGAGTTTCAAACTCTGAAGCATATTGACTAGGACCGCGCGGTGTAGCACGTGACTCCATATTTGGCGCATGTGCACCACCGTACCATAACTCAATACCTGCAAGTGCACCGTATTTATGGACTTCATCTGTCATGGCACGCAGATTACGTACATCGCCTTCATCCCAAATACGTGCTGATAAACGATGTGTATCATCTGACTCAGGATTGATAGAACAATACTCAGTATTCATCGCAGCCCAGCCGCCTTCGGCTTTCATGGAGCGATGTGCCGCTTGGAAACCTGGCTTATCAGAACCAGCACCAATACAATGTGGTACTTGATAAAAACGGTTGCGTAAAGTTTTAGGGCCTATTTGAATAGGTTCAAACAGAATGTCATGTTTTGGATCGCGTGCCATTGTATTCTCCGATGATTGTTTATGTAATTGCTTAAGCATAATTTTCACGGCGATTAGCTTCACAAGCAATTATCCTCATGTGCTACTACTTTGGTATTACAAACACTGCCCTATATAAAATGGATGGGTAAAATGCAAAAACGGGTGTCAGAAGAAATCTGACACCCGTTATCTTGACTCTAAACCAGAGTTACTCTATAAACTATGCATATACCAAACTAGCACCACCCCCGTCAACAGCGCAACATAGGGTAGTATCCCAGCCTTATTAGTTACGCCTTCATCATGGCCATCAATATGCATATCTTCTAGCATTTGTGTTGGAAACACACCTTTATCTTGGACATAATGACGAAAGATAAATACCGGCACGATGAATGAAGCGAAGATCAAACCCACTTTTAAAGTACCTGCACCCCAAACGTCAGCACCTAAGCCCATAATGCCTAGATTAACAAAGCCCAAGATGCCACCTAAAGCTAAAACTAAAGTCGGAGCTTTGTAAGGACGCAACCAGTTTGGGCGGTCAATACGGTGTATCCAGCCAGCATTAAGATTTAGGAAGTTGAAAATGATATATCCAACGTTAGACGCAGCCAAAATGAATACATAATCAGACATCATCAACAGAATTAAGTTAAAGCAAAGATCTGTCCACATCGCCTTGGTAGGGGCTCCGTGCTCATTTACATGTGATAAGTATTTCGGCAACCAACCATCAACTGAGGCTTGATAGAGCGTACGTGATGAACCAGCCATTGAAGTCATAATTGACAACAGTAAAGCCAGTACCAACATAATCACCATTAAGTTCCCAATAAATGCACCGCCGCCCGCCATGTCTGACAATGATGCTGCAACACCCATACCACTATAAATTGAGGGAGCAAGCATACCGTCATATACCGCGGGTGTCGTCACTACACCAGCTGCATCAACCACCGCAGGGGTAATCAAACTACCCAAACCTAAGTGACCTTGGAAAGCGATAGGTACTAAGGTAAATACAGCAACACATAACAGACCTGAATAAAAAATAGCTTTAAAAGTGTCTGTTTTTGGGTTTTTGAATTCACGTGTATAACACACCGCTGTTTCAAAACCATAGGTTGACCAAGCTGCAATGAAAAGTCCACCTGCCATCAGTTTCCATCCAGCAATACCCCATACACCATCAATCACATTCCCTGCCGTATCATAAGATAAGGGAGCGAGTGGGAAGAAGTTAGCGGAAGGAATGTCGCCAGTAATTAGCGGTACAACACCAATTAACATTAGTGGGATTAATGCCACGATACCAAGCACCATAGTGGTTTTGGCTGAACGTAAAATACCTCCATGTTGCACTGAGAATACTGAAAGTAGTATCGCAGCCCCCAAAATAAAGGTTGCATTAATACGCAATGACAAACCATCTTTGATCATGCTTAAATCCAGCAGAGTAATCTGCCATGTATTAATCAAAGCATCAGGTGCAAATAGTGCGTTCAGCATATATCCTGCGGCAAGCCCCGACCCTATGGCTAATACTGGCGACCAAGCAAACCAATTGCACCATACAGAGACTGGTGCAACGAACTTACTGTACTTCACCCACGCTACTGCACCATAAATTGATGCGCCACCTGACTTATGCGGAAATAAACCTGCAATTTCTGCGTAAGTAAAAGCTTGTATAAAACCGAAGGCAATCGAAATCGCCCATACTATCCATGCTGGCTTACCGACCGTAGCTGCGATAGCGCCGATTGAAAACAAAACAAGTGCAGGCACGCCACTTGCCACCCAAAATGCGCCTTGCCAACCAATCTTTCTATGTAGGGTTGCGTTTTGCGCATCTACATTTTCAGAAAGATCAGCTGAAATCGCATCAACTGAATAATTTTTGCTCAATTTAAGTCCCCTTTTTTATAATTACCCCAAACAAACCTCAAATGATTGAAGCCTGTTCCACGTGGGTGAAGCTATTGTTACAGGCGTTACCGCCTTATGAAGAAAATTATATACGAGCCAAATAGAGCACCCCGCATTGATATCCATTGTCATGATTTAGGCTAGTCACTTACAATTCTCATTACGGATTACTCTTAAAGTGGTAGATATAACTAAAATTTATCCGATTAATTTTGCGCTTAATTATAAAAATAACATCTACCTCTTTGGCATTACCACTTGTAGATAATGCCTAATCCTTGTTACAAGCTTTATCATTAAAAAAATATAATTAAAAGTAAGCCATGAAAACGCCACCGAAAACGACTAAAGAACCTTCAAACCTATCATTATATGAGGCCATGGGTGGTGCAACGACCATTGAGAAATTAGTGAAAATTTTTTATGACTTAGTTGAAACAAACCCAGAAGCACATCTATTGCATAAATTACATCTTCGCGGAAACGGTGTTGCTCATTCACGTCTAGAACAATTTAATTTTTTGAGTGGCTTTCTGGGGGGACCTAAGCTATATGTTGAAAAGCACGGCCATTCCAATGTACGGAATATGCATGCGCATATAGAAATAACAGTTGCAAGCAAAGATGTTTGGCTTAAATGCATGGATATGGCCATAGATCAAATTGGCGTAGATGACGACATCAAATATAAATTGATGAAAAATTTTATTACTGTGGCAAATCAAATGGTTAATGTTGCTGAAGCCAGTGCTTAACTCCTAATTTAAGAATAAATGAGCTATGGATATTTCTGATAGGGCTGTCGGCATCCTATGTAAATATAGGAACTATCAAAATGTCACTGTGATAAAAATTAAAATTTAAGATTCAGAAAATGACAGCGCTATTAACTCCGCGTTTAACTGCCCCCCCCTCAAACACATGACCAGTATTTAAATTGGTAATCGTGACCTTGGCAGGCGAAAATAACAATGGATCAATTAAGTAAAAGTCCATGTTGTAGGATTTAAAAATTTCTGCAAACGGCTTACCATAATCTTTAGAGGCACAACTAGGTAAATTCTTGGCTAGATATGCAGCAACTTCATCGCTACCAGTCACCTGTAGATGCACATGCCCGCCAAACAATATAGCATCGTTAGTGCGCCCCATCGCCATCATAAAGTCAGTCGATAGTGGCGGAATAATGGCCACGCCACTGCCGCACACAATCTGCCCTAACGGAAAATGCAGTGCGTGTGCTTTATGAAGGGCCACTTCCAGAACGCGCCCCACAATTTGCACCACACCGGCAATACTGGAAGTAGGCGTTAAAATAATGGTTAAATACTTAGGTGCAACCTGTGTATCACGAAGTATTTTCTCTATCACCTCTGGTGGCGGAATTTTACTAGTTTCCAACACAATACAGGTACTAGGTGCCGCATCAAGGTATTGCAACTCTTTAAACAAATCTTCACGCTGAGCCAAAGCACGCGCTGGACCTGAACCCAAGGCAAAAAACTTGTCATGACTTAATGCCCAGCCTGCATACTGACTGGCCAGGCAAGCAAGAACAGGCTTTGTAGAGCTGACACTAATACTGCCCGCATTGATGAAATTGAATTGATGGTCAGCAAAGTTATGCTTAGGTAGCATACTCACTTCACCAAGCCCTCCCATGCAAATTTCAGCAATTAAGCGCCCAGCCTCCATACTACCTAAATATACAATTCCAGCATCAATGATAGTGCAGCCTGATTCATGTTGCGACACTCCCACCTCTAACACGTCAGCCTGTTGCACTAAACGACATACCAAAGACGCGCTGAGCTGATTGACACTTAAATGAGCGGCTGTCAGTGCTATGGTTGGCGCAATATCAACTTTGTTGGACATGGTTTCCTCTATGAGCTTCTATTAACTGCTGTATCAATTTAACGTGATTTTGAACAAGTTACCTGGCACTTTTTGCATCCGTGAACTTTGTGTCAACCTTAAAAAGTGACAAAAGTTTCCACATCTCCATAAGCATCCATTGCAATAAAGCGATAACCGGTTCGCTATGCCGACTCTACAAAAGGCTGTGCCGACAATGCAATGACTATAATTAATGGTTTAATAAAGCGCTCGCCAATTTGAAAGCTGCAATAAACTCAAATATCTGCGGCTTATCTGCGCTTAACATTTGCTGAAGCAGATGTTGTTGGATCGTATATTTAAGCGAACCTATGGCCATAGCACCTATGCCGTAAGCTGCACTAGCTTCAATCTTTATGCCATCTGCACTGACCAAGATCCCTGCAGCACCTAATGGCAAAACCGCATTAACATCGGCCACAATTTTTAATTGTTTAGCTGCCGATAAATGATTGATACTTAGCACCTGAACGCCAGTCGGAGCCGCGCATAGCGCAATCTCCGTAGATTGCAGCACCTTTTTTTTAGCCGGCTCTGAGCTCCCATCCACGACTTGCAGATTAATCTGAAACTGCGTATTCCAAGCCAATGCTTTTTGTTCAAGCTCAGCTATTGCACGATGCGCTACTAATTGCACTGTTGCTCCTTGCAGCGCAGCAATAATGGCAGCGCAACTACCCACGGGACCACTGGCTCCAAAGACGCTTAAGGTTTTTCCACTAAGATCTAGTCCAAAGTATTTATATAGATTAAATTCAACTTTGGCCACCATTGCCGCCGCCGTCGTAAATGCACCCGATGGATCAGCAAATACGGAACAGGAAAATGGGCTAAACATTGCGCCCTTACTTAAACTCAACATATGTATCGCTAAATCAATATCGCGCCCACCAATAAAGATACCTTCGCGCTTTACCCCGGAAGGGCTGCGTGAAAAAATTGCGTCCTGCGTGAGCCCAATCACTTCATCCAAGGCCACATTGGTGTAAGACACCACCTTATCAAAACCAGCGTCATAAGCCATATTCACATCAAATGGACTAGCGTTTTTAGATGCGGTAATTAAGTGCAAAATACTAACTTTTTCCATGATTCTTATGCTTCTTTATAATGATAAAGATTTGATTATTGCCGAATGATTACGCCCACCGCAGACCACCCAACTTAAGGCTGAATCACTAAATTTAGATTGGAGTTGCTGTAAATGTTTTTGAGCCGCCTCATCGGTTTCAAAAACTGCAAAACCAGTTGGGCCCCATGAGCTTTGGCCAAAACAGGCAACACCAATATGCTGTAAATGCTGAAGTACATTCGCTACCAACGGACTTGCATAACGGCCGCCTTGCGCTGGTGAAAAATAATCACCCACATGCATTTGTAACTCTTGAATACTATGACCAAACGCGGTTAAATCTTGCTCTACTAAAGCTGGCATCGCCTGCATCAATACGTGCCTACACAAATGTGCGGACAAGTTTGCAGAAAATTCTGGCAACTGATTAAAAGCGGTACGCTCCGCTTCACCATGAACACCTGTAAAACTGCTGTCTAAAATCAATAAAACCCGCCATGCAATAGGAAAATCATAGCGCGCCAGTAACGGTGGCAACTTTGAAGACTTCGCTGTGTCTACAGCACGCCCACCATCTATCAAAACCCCCCCATAATTAAAAGCCCCCATGCCAATGCCAGAACGTGCTCCACGGCCAGCAAGTTGTGCAATTTGTAAGGTACTTAAATTAAGATAATAAAGACGACTAATAGCATTACCAATGGCTAAAGCCAATTGTGTGCCAGAACCTAAGCCCGTGTGCTCGGCAATGTGCTGCTCAACATGTAAGTGCAAATAGCCTTTAATTTTCAATTGCGTCATCATTTGATTGGAAATCATTTTAGCCTTAGCAACAACGGCCGCGTTATCTTCACCTAACCCTGTAATCAATGATTGTGCTGATGTGTCACCAGCACTGGCAACTAATACTAGCTGCGGCGTATCTAGCGCAAGTCCAATACCACCAAACTTGCGCCCTAACCCGCCGTTTAAGTCAAAAAAACCCATATGTAATCGCGCTGAAGTACACACAGAAATCTTAGTAATTTGCATAGCTGTTTCAGCACAACCTTTTGTGGGCATTAACTCAGGATTGAATATGAGCGCATCGTTAAAAATGAAAAGGGATAATCACTCAGAACAAATAGGGCGGCTAGGCATCCTATTTTATTATTGCTAACTTACTAGAGGGCCAGAATATGCTTGGTTATTTGTTAAACATTATGGTTATTGAGCTTTAAATTATTACTCATCGTGAGCAATAAACTCCGTCACTTCTAGACCAAAACCAACCAAGCTTGGGATCTTGCGTGGTTCGGCTAGTAACCGCATTTTTAATACTCCCAAATCTCGAAGTATCTGTGCACCGATGCCATAATCTTTAAGCGTATGTTGCTTACTAATCGACGTATCTGCTGACTTAATTGCATGGATAATCTCCTCACTGGTTTCATCTCGCCTTAGCATCACAATCACACCGGAACCAGCTTTGCTAATCAAAGCCATAGCATTCGGCAAACTCCAACTATGACGAGCGTTATTGGCATCAATTAAATCCAATACTGACAATGGTTCGTGAACCCTAACAAGCACACTCTCATGTTCGACAATACAACCTTTTATTAAGGCGAGATGAGTTTCTTTTGCTATGGCATCATAAAAGGCAACAAGATTAAATGGTCCATAGGCTGTTTCTATTACTCGCTCTGCTACTCTGGAAACTAGACGTTCAGTTTGGCTGCGGTGATTAATAAGATCGGCAATGGTACCTACTTTAAGGTCATGTTGCGCTGCAAACTCTAGTAAATCTGGCAAACGCGCCATTTCACCATTGCCCTTAAGAATCTCGCAAATAACTGCCGCCGGCTCCAGATCTGCAAGTTGTGCTAAATCGCAACCAGCTTCTGTATGTCCAGCACGTACCAGGACTCCTCCGTTTTGCGCGATAAGTGGAAACACGTGACCAGGACTAACAATGTCATCAGGTTGCGCACCTTCTTTAACGGCAGCGAGAATAGTATGCGCTCTGTCTCCAGCTGAAATGCCAGTAGTAACACCTTCAGCAGCTTCAATAGAAACAGTAAAATTAGTGCCCATTTTGGTGCCATTTTTTTTCACCATAGGCTCTAAATTCAATTGCTTACCTCGGCTTTCGGTAAGCGTTAGGCAAATCAGGCCGCGACCATTTTTGGCCATAAAATTAATATCAGCTGCGCTCACAAACTCTGCCGCCATTACTAAATCACCCTCATTTTCACGGTCTTCATCATCAAGCAACACCACCATCCGGCCTAAGCGAATTTCCTCGATAATCTCGATTGTTGGACTAATGGTGACTGGTATTTCTACTGCAGAGTCAAGCACTTGGACTTGAATGTGAGGTTTTAACAGATTTAAGCTGGTAAAGTTATTCATAATTGATACTTGCGATGCTGGCATAGGCAGAATGGTTGTGGATTGATTCAAAGTTTTCGCATTCCACTACATAGTTTTTAATCTTTGGTTCATTATTAAACGCTGTGGCAATATCCCGTACCATATCTTCAACAAACTTAGGATTGTCGTAAGCGCGTTCGGTAACATATTTTTCATCAGGTCTCTTAAGTAACCCATAGAGTTCAGATGAAGCCTGCGCTTCAACAGTAGCAATAATATCTTCCAACCACATAAACTCGTTAAGGCCTATCGTCACGGTGACGTGAGAACGCTGATTATGCGCGCCATAGGCAGAAATTTTCTTCGAGCATGGGCATAGGCTAGTCACCGGGATTAACACTTTGACTTGAATGTCGTGTACACCGTTTTTGACAGAACCAATAAATGTTACTTCATAATCAAGCAGACTTTTAACGCCAGAAACAGGGGCCGACTTATTAATAAAATAGGGGAAATTCATTTCGATGTGGCCTGACTGCGCCTCAAGACGACCGACCATTTCACTCAACATCATAGGAAAATTTTCAACTGATATTTCACGTTCATTGGCGTTAAGAATCTCAATAAATCTTGACATATGCGTGCCTTTAAAATGCTGCGGCAATTGCACATACATATTACACATCGCAACCGTTTGTTGAGCACCTCCGGTTTTGTCTTTTATTTTTAGCGGATGTCGTATAGATTTGATACCAACTTTATCAATGGCGAGTTGGCGTATATCAGGTAAATTTTGCACATCTTCAATTGCAAAATTTGTTAGCATATTCATATAAAACTGGCTCCTAAACTACTCTGATATGAGTACTCAATAAAAACTAAATTCTGCAATCAGGCGCTATAACTAAAAAGGAAGGGGCACTTGCAGCGATCTTGCTTGATCATGCAAGCCCCCTCTAAAATACAGCACTACGTTAAGTTGGAGATGACAAATCGTCGATTTCATAACGTAATTCATTTTGCCTCTTAGCTAGAAAAACCACCATTCTCTTAAAGGACTACTCCATTGTGATAACTGCCGAAAGATTGGATGATCTATCCTAGAATGAAAGTGCCGCCTTTGATAACCAGCGCTCATAGACTTTGTCAGCAATGTTATTTAATTTAGCTACTCGCGCCTCAACATCTTGCAACATTTGCTGTTTTGTTTGTACGGGAGGTATTTTTTTACGTGCATTAAGAACAGCTTCAGCATCATCACACCATTGCTTGACCATTGGCACAGTCATTTCAATATGACACTGAAAACCGATATGGTAATCATTAAAAACAAAGGCCTGATTATCGCAATAGCGACTGTTTAAAATGGGTACCGCATAAGCGGGCAGATTGAATGTCTGAAAATGCCAGTGAAAACCCTCAAATTCTTTTATTTTACCAAGCCATTCTTCAGCCTCCCTTGTTGCCGATAACCTTACTTCAGCCCAGCCAATTTCAGGGCACTCACTATCCGTGATCCGCGCACCCAAGGCTTTAGCTAACAATTGACCCCCAAGACAATGTCCAATCACCGGTACATCAGCCTTAATGGCTTGCTGAATGAACATTAGCATTGGTGCAGTCCACGGCAGTGAGTCATTTACACTCATGGTGCCGCCCATCAACGCAATTGCAGATATATTTGCGTTAAAATCTGGCACTAATTGGCCTGCATCTAAGTCAACTAATTGCCATGAAATGTTCCGTGCATTCAAAAATGACTCTAGATAACCTGGAGTTTCTGTATTAGAAAACTTAAAGACTAGAACTGATTTCATCATTTTTATTCCAAAAGATATCTTTAGTTATGATGCGCGGCTAAAAACTTCTGTACGATATTTAGCCCAATAGTAGGCATCTATTACAGCAACTGAATAAATAAAAATCCCACCTGCCAGCTTTCCCACCATTGAGATTTGTGGCTGCGCTAAATTAAATGTGATTAAGCCCAACAAGACCATAAAACACACCAAGAAAAAACCGCGCTGCGGCGTATCATTTAGCACTTGTCCCATACCTGGCAATAAAATTGCTATCACTAACACCATCAATGGCGCTAATGGTTTTTGCTTATTAATTAGTTGCATTGCGTACCTTTCTATTTTTGTGACTGGGAGTTTTCTATATGTTGACGCATTGAGATCGCTTGTTTTAGCAGTAATTCGAGTACCTCCCGCTTAATTGGAGATTGTGCAAATACAGCATTACGCATAATTAAGTATTCACCCCTTTCCGCTTGTTGCACCATATAAGTTAGTCTTAACATACTTGGCATTACAAGTAGCTCTTTCATTTTTTCATCAGTAAATAAGGCCGGCACAAAAGGGTCTAGCAAGGCCAAATTTATAGCATGATGTTGATATTTAAGTATGGAATGTTGTGGCCAATTTGACGGAATAGACAAATTACCATCCCATTGCCATGATGGGCTATAAAATTCATTATTGGCGGGCCTAACGATGAAATCTAGACTGCCTTTACTTGGTGTGTTTGCAACAACTTTAATAAGTAACCATAAAGGTGGTAACTTGCGCCAGGCGACAGTGTCCTCAACAACACTAAGCGCAACCTCATAGCCTTCATAGCGGCCATGTAGTATTGGTAACTTAGCTTGATCCTGAGTTTTTTGTGCATGCTGTAATAAGGTCTCGCAATCATCAAATAAGCTGTTACGCGCTTCAATTTTTTGCCAAACATCACGCCGATAGTTGCGAACCATGAACGCTACCATCAACATCAACAAAGTAATGAAACCAATATTCATTAACACCCCTAAGGTGGCAACGGCTTAAGGCCGCCGCCAATTTTATTTAAAATCTGCTACTGAACCTAATATCCTTTTGGGCGTGGCCAAGGCATTGAGAACTGATCTGCACGTTTTACATATTTGTAACGACGTACCACAAACCAGATTGACGCCAAAATATAGAATGCCATAATGGATAGCAATGAAGCGCCATAACCCAAGAATGTAGCGAAGTAAGTAGCGATACATAAAGTCAGCAAGGTGAGAGCTGGCAAAGGGTGGAAAGGATGAATATAACCACGATGAATGCTACCCAATGGCCACATTTTTCTAAACTTAATCATGTTGAATGTCATAAAGGTGTAGCCCAACAAACCTGACAAGATAGAAAAAGTGATTACTTGATCCAATAAACCGGTAAAAGCAAACGCCACTGCGATCGGTACTAAAAACAATACTGAGCGATAGGGTGTGCGATATTTTGGATGAATTGCACCAAAAAATACTGGCATATAACGATCGCGTGCTAAAGAGAACCAAGCGCGTGATGCATCGTTAATACATCCATTGGCAGAAGCAATTGCCGCAAATGCAGTAGCCACAAACAACATTAGTTGTAACTGAGAACTTCCTAACAGAGTTGCTGCATCATACATAGGCGTTACCGCTTGACCCAAATATTGCCAAGGCATTAAACCAGTCGCAACAAACCAAGTTATGGTTGCTGCTACCAGTAAGGTCATCATCCCGCCCATTGTGCCGAGAGGAATTGATCTACCAGCAGAGCGCACTTCTTCAGCCGCCTGACAAGTCCCTTCAATGCCAAGGTAATACCACATACCAAATTGAAGCGAGGCAATCACACCGATCCAGCCATATGGAAGGTCTGTAAGCAAAGCCTGATGCTGAAGCACAACGCCTTGATGTAGTGGATCTACTGCAAAAAACAATACTATTAATGACAAGAATGCCAGAAATGTGATAACAAGATTAAGTGTTAGTGTTGCAAAAACACCGCGATAGTTGAGCCAGGCCAAAAAGGGAGGCATAGCTCAAAACGATTGGTACGTGCGACTAAAAAATTTCTTAAATGCCGGTGCAGAGAAAATAAGTCTAGTAAATACAAAAAAAAAGGGAGCTTATGCGCATTTAATATGAACAATTTTTTTACCAAAATTCGGTAGTTGGAGGTCGAGTCCGCTTCTAAGTAAAAATCATTATTCATTGCACATAAGCTCCTAAAACCCAAGTTTCTGGGTGGAGTTAAAGGGTTTTAATAATCTAAAATTTAGTGACTCCTGGTATCCAACTAGTCCCTGCCAACGGCACTTGTGCCATGGCTGAAGCTTCGATAGTTAGCGCCACTAAATCTTCTGGTTCAAGATTATGTAAATGTGACTTACCGCAAGCACGTGCAACCACTTGCGCTTCCATGGTTATAACCGCAATATAGTTAGCCAAACGATGGCCAGCTTTAATCGGATCCAAGCGTTTCATCAGCTCTGGATCTTGCGTAGTAATTCCAGCTGGATCTTTTCCTTCATGCCAATCATCATATGCACCAGCGGTAGTACCTAATTTCTGGTATTCAGCTTCTAGATGTGGATCATTGTCACCCAGGGCAATTAATGCAGCAGTTCCAATAGCTACAGCATCTGCACCTAAAGCAATAGCTTTAGCTACATCAGCACCGTTGCGAATACCGCCAGAGACAATTAATTGCACGCTGTTTTTACCGTTACGGTACACACCTAAATCTTGCAGTGCTTTTACCGCTGGGCGGATTGCAGCTAGAATTGGTAAACCAACGTGCTCAATAAACACTTCTTGAGTTGCGGCTGTACCTCCTTGCATACCATCCAACACCACTACATCAGCCCCAGCTTTAACTGCAAGTGCCACGTCAAAGTAAGGTCTCGTTGCACCAATCTTTACGTAAATTGGTTTTTCCCAGTCGGTAATTTCACGCAGCTCAGCAATTTTAATTTCCAGGTCATCTGGACCAGTCCAATCTGGATGACGGCAAGATGATCGTTGGTCAATACCTTCTGGCAGGCAGCGCATTTTCGCTACGCGTTTAGTGATCTTCTGACCTAACAACATACCACCACCACCTGGTTTTGCGCCCTGACCGATGACTAATTCAATGGCATCGGCTTTACGTAAATCGTCAGGGTTCATACCATAACGTGACGGCAAGTATTGATAAACTAAAGTTTCTGAATGACCGCGCTCTTCCTGCGTCATGCCACCATCCCCTGTAGTTGTACTGGTACCGGCAGCAGTGGCACCACGGCCCAATGACTCTTTTGCAGGGCCTGATAATGAACCAAAGCTCATACCAGCAATCGTCACTGGCGTTTTAAGATGGATAGGTTTTTTGGCAAAACGCGTGCCTAAAACTACATCAGTACCGCATTTCTCACGGTAACCCTCTAATGGATAGCGACTGACTGAAGCGCCTAAAAATAGCAGGTCGTCAAAGTGCGGTAACTTGCGTTTAGAACCAGCACCGCGGATATCGTAGATACCAGTTGCTGCCGCACGCCTAATTTCTGAATTTGTATATTCGTCAAAAGTAGCTGAATAACGTGGCGTCGTTTGTGGTGTTTTATGCACTACGTCTTTTGTTTTATCGTCGCTCATTTTAGTATGCTCCTGCGTTATCAACATGGAAGTGGTAAAGGGTACGTGCTGAGCCATACTGCTGGAAGCTATCTGGATTCACATTGGCATGTCCTGCTTTAACCAACAAATCTGCTAATATCTGCCTATCTTCAGCGCTCGTTGTTTTCTTTTCACAATCTGCACCTAAGCTTTTTACTTTTCCTCGTACAAATATTTTTGCTTCGTAAATTGAGTCGCCGAGACCTTCACCGGCATCACCCAAAATCACAAAGTTACCGGCTTGTGCCATGAAAGCAGAGAAACTACCTACTGAACCACCTACAACCACATCAGCACCTTTTAGTGCAATTGCAGTTCGTAGACCTGCATCGCCATCAATAATTAGTAGACCACCGTTCGCTGTTGCCGCCGCCGCATTAGAAGCAAAGCCTTTTACATGCACCACGCCTGACATCATATTCTCAGCCACACCGCTACCGGCACTACCTTCAATAGTGACTTTAGCAATTTGGTTCATACCTGCAGCGTAGTAACCCGCATGGCCTTTAATGGTTATGTCCAGTTCTGCTTTTAGGCCCACGGCAATGTTATGGGCGCCGTTTGGGTTTTCAATAACGATTACTTTTCCATTCAGACTACTTGCATCGCCGTGAAGAAATTGATTTACTTCACGTAAAGGTTTAGTGTCCAAGTCAAATTTTAGAGTTTCCATACATACATCTCCATAGGTGATGGTTCAAACACCTTTGCATTTTTAATATCAGGCAGATGCGCCAATGAGCGGAATTCTGAAGCAATCGCTACATAATCATCGTGTTCTGCAATAATGGCTGGCTTACAACCGAATGGGTCTCGTACCAAAGCAAGTTGATTGCGTGTACCCATTAATAAAGTGTAAAAGCCATCAAGCTCTTCAAATCCATGGTGTAAAGCAGTTTCAAGGTCATCGCCCTCACGCATACGCCATTGCAGGTAACGGCAAGCAGCTTCAGTATCGTTGTCTGTTTCAAACTCAATACCTTGATATTCAAGTTTGCGTCGTAAGCTATTTGCATTAGATAAAGAACCGTTATGCACTAAACACCAATCTTCACCGGCAGTAAATGGATGGGCATGGGCTGGCGTAATAGCCGATTCAGTTGCCATACGTGTATGACCAACTAAATGGGTGCCTTTAAAGTTTTTAAAGTCATAACGTTCTGCTACTTGCGCTGGCGTACCTACGTCTTTGTAGATATCCATTAACTGGCCTACTGATAAAAGGTGCAGTTGTGGATAGTGTTCTTTTAGCCAACTTTTAACTGTGGCTGGCTCTAAGTTTGTGGTCAATACGGCATGGTTGGCCTTAGGTTCTACCTTAGCTTTTATGCTTAAATGTTTTTCAAAATCATGTCCTAGCTTAGTCCAGTTAAAATCAGGCGTACCTGAATATAGACTAAATTTTCTTTGATCGCTGCTAACTGGCTCGCCAAACATCGCTAATCCAGCAGAGTCTGGGCCACGTTCTGTCATACCGATCAACATGGGTAACATGAGCTCACCAATTGAGTCACGCATCTTAGGGTTTCTTACTAACAATCCAACAATTCCACACATAGTTTTCTCCTTACAAATTTTTAGGTTTTATCGCAATAACTAATAGTTAAATTAGCAATTAGAAAAACTCAACATAACGATTAATTTCCCAATCTGAAACGTGGCGTTGATGTTCCATTGCCTCAGCTCGTTTTAGCTTGAGAAACTCTTCTGAAAGTGCATCGCCTAATGCATCACGAATCACTTGATTACTTTCTAACTGGTCTAAAGCCTCTCCCAAGCTTTGTGGCAATATACCAATACCTTGCTCGCGCATTTGCGTTGGTGATAAATCATATAAATTATTGGCATGGCCAGCGCCTGGGTGTAACTCACGCTTAACACCATCCAAACCTGCCGCAATTACTGCTGCTGTCGCCAAATATGGGTTACAACTTCCATCAGGCAAACGTAACTCTAGGCGGCCATATGGAATACGTACCATAGTTGACCGGTTGTTATTGCCGTATGAAATATACGCTGGCGCCCAAGTAGAACCTGTTAGTGATTGACTTACTACCAAGCGTTTATAGGAGTTAATGGTTGGGCAGGCTAGGGCAGTAATTGCTGGTGCATGGGCCAAAATTCCGCCCATAAAGTGATAGGCTAATTTAGATAAACCATGACCAGTTTTATCGCTATCATCTTCGAATAAGCTTTTCTTTCCATCGCCAATTGACATATGCATATGCATACCATTGCCTGGACGGTTTCCAAAAGGTTTAGGCATAAACGAACAAATCATGCCTAATTCATTGGCAATATGGCTAGCCGCCATCTTGAACATCAGGTAGTCATCAGCACTGCGTAAACAGTCCGCATAGGTATAATTGATTTCAAACTGACCATTGGCATCCTCATGATCAATTTGATAGATGTCTAAGCCTGCAGCAATCAGCGTTTCTGTTAATCGCTCCAAAAATACTGATTGTTTAGACATACTCTTATAGTCATAACAGGGTTTTTGAAGAGTATCAGTTTCATCGTAAGGATGAATCGCGCCTTTTTCATCTTTACGAAGTAATGAAAACTCTGGTTCTAGTCCGGTATAAAGCGTCCAGCCATTTTTGGCTAAGCGGTCAGTTTGCGCTTTTAAAACTACGCGTGAATCGTGACCATAAGGCTTGCCATTTACATGGCCATCGCAAATAATACGAGCGTACCCAGGCTGCCAAGGCATTAAAGTTAAAGTAGATAAATCACCTACCGCCATGTAATCTGGACCGTTAGGAGCAATTCCCATACCCCAAATAGCTCCGCCAGCAAAGCCTGCACCACCTTTAAGTATGCTACCAATATGCGCAGCAGGAACTGACTTAACTTTTGCGACGCCGTGTATATCAACAAACTGCGCCAGCACATACTTCACATTATTATCTTTTAAGAACTTTTTTGCTTCTTCTAATGTTTTCATTTATCTATCCCTGAAATCTAAGTTATCTGTAACGCTAGACGTTCTAGTTTTAGTGCTGGTAACTAGCAAGTCCAACTGCCCCACCACCTAATTCAACTGCAATTTTTATTAAAGTTTTCCACATATAAGCCCCATAAGTACCATCACACCAAATTCGATAAACTGGCTCACCTGCTATGGTTTGACGAAGCACAATTGCTGAGATCCCTGCTACTTGAGTCATGATTACATCACTCACCAACACTGAAGATGGTCGCAAATCAAGTGAACATAATTCTGAAAATAAATTAAGCACGGCGCTACCTGACAAGATAAAAGCAGCGTCCGCGCGTGGCACTTTATAAACACCAGCCGAACGTGCAGTAACGCTGGCTAATTTTTGACAAGCATCACCACCAGGCTGATCTTCAACAACGAACTCACTTCCACCTAGTCTTAATACCAAACTTTTTTTATCACTTAACGTCCATGCGTTAGGGTTTGAGGGAATTGCCAACTCATGATCGACTGCCCACTGAGCGGCTTTTGGCCCTTTAAATCCATAACGATGAAAACAACTAACATCGGTTACTCCCAACACTTTTTTTCTGGCCTGCTCTACATCGGGAGTAGAAAATGTCGCAGCGATTTGCATATTATTGACTACCGCCCACTGCACATCATCACCTTGCTGCGCGAGTGCTACTGGTGAAGTTTGTGCATCAAGTTTTAGTGAATTTTTTGTTGATAGTGCTTGCATATCAAGCTCCTAATTATTTCTTTAGAAATGGTGTTTTGACTACGGTTGCTGTCACCGATATGCCGCTGTCAGTTCGAATTTGAAACTGCGACCCGATGGCGGTTTTACCTGGGGTGACAAAGGCCAAGCCGATGCTTCGATCAATAAATTTGCTGTAAGCTATACTCGTTATGCGGCCTAGAATTTCTCGGCCCTCTAGTACCAAATTACAATCCATAGGCATTTCACCTTTAAAATTTTCAGCTAAAACAAATGCTACCAGACGTTTTCTAAGCGGCTTTTTTTCCAATATCTGAAGACTGCGTTGGCCAATAAAATACGGCTTATTCATTTTCAACGCCCACTCCGCACCAATTTCAAACGGATTAGTTAAACCATCAGTATCTACACCTGGCATGGCGTGTCCCATTTCTAAACGCAGTAAACGCTGAGTATCACTGCCGAATGGACGGATGCCGTGTTTTTTACCTGCATCTAGTAAGGCTTGCCAAACCTCAGGCAATTGGGCCATTGGTATGTGCATCTCATAGCCAACATCTGAAACAAAGGCAACACGAATCAACCTAGCCTCAATTCCAGCCACCTTACTTTCACGCACACTGCTCATTGGAAAAGATTCATAAGATAAATCTAGATCGGTTAATGTTGCTAAAATTTCGCGTGCTGCAGGACCAGCTATATTGATTGCACCCAAAGCACCTGTGACATTGACTAAACCTAGGTCTAACTGCCACATTTGTTGTGAGCGCTGCATTTCACGATAAACTGCAGCGGCATTGGAGGTACCAATTGAAAGATAAAATAAATCATCGGCCAATCTACTGGCAATGCCGTCATCCACGATTACCCCTGACTCATCAAGTAACATCACGTAGCGGCAACTTCCTACTTTTTGCGTGGCATAAACACCAGTAAAGAATCGCTCTAAAAACTCAGCTGCATCAGCTCCATGTACCTCGATTTTACCGAATGAGCTACCGTCAATAATGCCAACAGTATTGCGCACAGCCATTGCTTCAGCTTGAATGGCATCTTCTTTACTTTGCCCATTAGCTGGATAATAAGCTGCACGCTTCCACGCACCGATATCAGTAAAAACTGCGCCATGTTCTGCATGCCATTGATGTAACGCAGTGAGGCGATGTGAATGGAAACCGCGCCCACCCAAATGCCCAATTGGGGTTGGGTGAAAAAATGGTCTTGAAGTCGTCGTTCCAATTTTCTCCACTGGCAAATCACGGATTTTCGCCAATATACGGATCGCATTCATATTGGAGTGCTTTCCTTGACTTGGTCCCATACCAACCGTTGTAAAGCGCTTCATTAACTCAATATTATCGAAGCCTTCTTTAGCTGCATTCACAAAGTCTTTAATCTGTATATCTTCATCAAAATCGACAAAGTTTTTGCCCTTATCATGCGGCACCATAGGATAAGCATGGCTTGGGCTTGTGCCCATATGTTTTTGCAGTGCATTGTCTGGTGCAGATAACCCTAAGTAACGCAAAGCTGCATTTGCAGCACGCGTACCATCATTGATACGTTGCTCAAGTTCATAAATGCCGTTAACTTTACCTGCAGCAAAAATACCATCAGGAATACGACTAGGTACAAACTGTTGCACACCATAATCAAACTGCATCGAAGTACCTGCTTGGTATAACAATGCCCCTGCTGGTGCCCAGCCTGCACTCATTGCAATTCCATCACACTCTATCGTGATTTTTTTACTGGTGATCGCCACATTTTTTTGTTCATCGTAGGCACAAATAATGGCACCCCGTACACTGGATTTGTCTGATGACGCTAAGGCTTCATACACACAATGTCCCGGGTAAATTTTTACACCACGTTTGGCGACCTCGACAGAAAATGGGCTGGCAACTGTCCGCAAATCAACTACAGCCAATACTTTGGTGCCTGCGTCGATTAAATCTAGGGCGACACGATATCCATAATCATTGGCGGTAACTACTACTCCGTTGTTAAATGGTTTTACACCATAGCGATAAATTAATCGTTGTGCGGCAGAACCTAACATTACCCCAGGCAAATCGTTGTATCTAAATACCGGTGGTTGTTCAAATGCTCCACTAGCAACAATGACGGTTTTAGCACGCACCTTGGTGATGCCATCATTAGCAACAATTGGGATTAAGTGATCTGGGTAATATCCAGCAGCGTAGGCTCCTGTCACTAAATTAATATTGCTGTAACCAGCAACTTTATCTAACAATTCTGTTAACTGCCTGGCCATAGCCAAATTGCCGCCACGGTTATAACCTAGACTGCCTCCGGCCTGCTGGTTTTCGTCAACGATTGTCACTTCAAGACCAGCTTCAGCTACGATACAAGCTGCGGTTAATCCGGTCGGTCCAGCTCCAATGATTAATACATCACAATGCGTATGTAGTTTCCGTTTTAGAATGCGCGGATAATCAAAGTTCACGATTCCTAGACCCGCCGCTTTGCGTATCACTTTTTCCCAAAATGGAAAAAGTCTGCGCGGCGTGTGAAAGGCTTTATAGTAAAATCCGACAGGCAACAGTGGTGATATTGAATCAATGTAGCTATTCTTATCTTTTTTAACGCCACCTATCGTGTTCACGGCATTCAGCACCATACCTTCTTTGACTAACACCACATCAGCTCGCATGTTGGTATCTACGCCATCGGTTACTAGAATATTGACATCATGATTTGCTAAACTTAATACACCACGGGCACGATGGTATTTAAAGCTACGCCCTAATACTTTTTGGCCAGCCGCCCAAAGTGCACTTGATATCGTATCGCCTTCATATGCTGTGAATGTTTCACCCTCAAAACTAAAATTAATTCTTTTAGTTCGATTAATCCACTCACCATTTTGTTTAGTTGTACGCAGATTCATTTGGCTTGCTCCTGCGTTGCATTAGCATTTGAACTTAGTAAATAGGTGCGTGAGACTTTATCGCTCAACGTGTTACGTTCTGCAATAAACCAAGTACCGCTTGGTGAGTGATACCACCACTCTTTTTTATCGCCAGGGGCACCACTCCGATTGTGAACATAGGCAGCCCATTCTGAGTCGCTACATGTTTTTTGATCTGGAGCATCACGGTACTCACCACCGAATATAAATTCACTTAGTGGCCTAGTGCCATTCATTGGACAGGTAAGAAGTTTCATTGGATATTCCTCTAATTAATAAGTGCGTATCAACGGCCTAATGGCCTACTGATGCAGCACCTTTTTCCCCGGTCAGTTCGTAATCTTCAAAACGTGACAGGCGGAACGAATGAATTAAGTCAGGAGCGCTATCATTAGCGATTGTTTGTGCCATTGTTTTACCGCTAATTGGCGTGGCTTTAAATCCCCAAGTACCCCATCCAGCATCTAAATAGAAACCTTCAATGGGTGTTTTACCCATAATTGGCGCAAAGTCTGGTGTCATATCTGCCATACCAGCCCATTGTCTAACTACTTTGACATTGGCTAAGAATGGGAACATATCTAACATATGGGAAGTGAGTCCTTCCACAAAATCTAATGTAGACCTTGTAGAATGTACTTCGTATGGGTCTAAGGATGAACCCATCACCAGTTCACCGCGTGATGATTGGCTCACATATACATGCAAACTACCTGAAACCAAAATAGTATCTAACCAAGGCTTCATAGGTTCAGTCACACAAGCTTGTAATGGGTGAATAACAATAGGAGTTTCTAAATCAACCATTTCAGTGATTCGTGGCGTGAAACCAGCGACTGCACAAAGCACTTGTTTAGTTTCTATATATCCTTTATTAGTTTTAACCCCACAGACTTTGCCATTCTTAACATCAATTGCCAGTACTTCAGTATTTTGATGTATCTCAGCTCCTAATCGATCAGCTCCTCGTGCATAGCCCCAGGCTACCCCATCATGGCGCGCAACAGATCCAGGTGCATGAAACAGAGCGCCTAGAATCGGCGCTTGGCCACTACAAGTTAAATCAAGCTGCGGACATGCTTTAGCAATTTCATCTGGTCCGACAACGCGACTTTCAACACCTACATGTTTATTAACTTCAGCGCGCCAACGCATGGTGCGCATTGCTGATTCAGTATGTGCAAGTGTGAAGTGACCGCGAGTTGAGTAAAACAGATTGAGATCTAACTCTTCAGATAAATCTTCATAAATCTTAACGCTGGCATCATAAAAATTAACACCTTCTGGTGTTAAGTAATTAGATCGTACAATTGTAGTGTTACGACCAGTATTGCCCCCGCCTATATAACCCTTTTCTAACACAGCCACATTTTTAATACCATGATCTTTAGCTAGGTAGTAAGCTGCAGCCAAACCATGGCCACCACCACCAATAATGACCACGTCATAGGACTTTTTAGGTGCATCGTGTGACTTAAAAAAGCGTGAGGCTGGGTGCTCTTTTTTTATTGCATATTTTAGTAATCTTAATGGCATTTATTAACTCCATTTACCCTAATTTTTAAACTTAATTCTATTGACTCAAGATATGAAAATCAATCAACTTTTTTAACCTACATGAAACACCTAAGTTGTATTTAGCCACATACAATTACTGACTGTCAACACCTTAATGAAACTTTATTAATTAATATGAAACATGTGATAGAGTTGTATGACATTCACTATACTTATTAGTGCGTTAGATAATGTAAATACTAAGTACTACTCCTTAAGTGTAGGTATTAAGCACCAAACCAATATTGGCAAAAAATCAACCTTAAAATTTAACAACTGAGCCATGAATACCACCTTCAATTTAGATTCCAAAAACTCTCCATTGCTAATCTCAATGCCTCATATGGGTAGTATTATTCCTAAGCACATTGCTTGCGACATGACTGCAGAAGCCCTGCAAATGGCTGATGTTGACTGGCACTTGCGACAACTCTATGACATGACAAAGGAATACGATGTAAGCGTAATATCAGCTAACTATATGCGTTATGTAATCGACCTTAACCGATCGCCCGATGACCTGTCTTTGTATCCAGGTCAAGACACCACTGGGTTATGCCCGCTTGACACCTTCGCCAAACAGCCTATTTACAAAATAGGCAAAGAGCCTGAACCTAGCGAGATTAAACATAGGATTGAACAATATTGGCGACCATATCATGTCCAATTGAAAGCTGAACTTGATCGAATATATAGCATTTATGGCATGGTAATTTTGTTGGATGCACATTCAATTGCATCTGAAGTACCGCGATTTTTTCATGGAAAACTACCTGATCTCAATTTTGGTACAGCAGATTCCCAGACTTGTGATGAGTCTCTAGAATTGCATCTTGCACGCACCATGCAGCAGTCCCCACTTGCTCATAAATATAGCCATGTATTTAACGGCCGCTTTAAGGGTGGTTTTATCACTCGCCACTATGGCGTTCCAGCTTTAAACATCCATGCTCTGCAGCTAGAAATAAGTCAGTGTATTTATATGCAAGAAAAATTTCCTTACAAATATACACCAGCGCTAGCAGAGCAGTTACAGCCACTTCTGGGACAGTTAATTGAAACATGTCTTAGTTGGGTTAGTGGGTACAAAAAAAAGCACAGCTAATTTTGCTGTGCAAGTCCTAATTCATAGAAAAGCCTAAACTATAGCTTACCGTCTAGACCCATTTGATAATATTTATGGGTAATTTTATCTTGATTCTCGAGCAACCAGTCTATGTCTGGCTTATTGTTCATTGCCTTATGGATGGCCAATGCTGTCGCTTTACGGTGAATATCAAACAGTATTTTATGATCTAATTTCTCGTCTTTGCTCACCATAGGGTTAAGCCAAACTGAAACAATAATCCCTAAATCGTTGGCACGCTCTTTGGGAATGTCGCCAGCACGCACAGCATCCAACACCCCATTAGCAATTGCAGCCTGAACGGTACCCATTAATATATTAGTGTATTTACTATCTTTAACAGTGACTTTACTCACCATCAAAGTCACTGGCCTTACTTGAATATCGGTATTTAATAATGCAAATACACGCGTATGACCGGCAACTTGATCGCCGGTAAGAGTGGCGATTGCGGTGCCCACAGGCCCATCCAATTCACCAATAATGACTTCCGGTTCTGCAGCAGTGCCTGGAGGTCCACCTGCAACAAGGGCTTCACCGGTACGCATAATAATTCTTTCACTCACAACAATCTCCTTTTAAGGTGAATTGGTATGTAGGTTTAAACATTCACCGAGTTAATGCCCGCAGAACCCCATACCAACATAAATAATTTATATAAAAAACTGACATTTTAGTGTACATCAACTATTATTATCTTAGTGAAACTTTTTCGGTAGTGCGATAAAAATTTTATGCATTACTTTAAAGTGCAAGGACTTAACCCAACTTTTATACTAGAGTACACAACTCTCTTGTAAAATCTGCTTATTAATCATCACTGGACGTATCATGGCTGCCAAAAAAGATAACGAAATTGCCAAAGTTGATATTCAGAACAAATCATTAGTTCGTCATTTAGGCACGACTATTCGACAACTGCGCTTGCAGCATAATCTGACCATCGCCGCTGTATCTGAGAGGGCTGGTATCAGTCGCGGCATGCTCAGTAAGATTGAAAACAGTCTAGCAGCGACCAGCTTGGAAACGCTAGAGCAATTAGCGAATGCCCTAGGAGTGACATTATCTAAACTCTTTCAAAACTACAACTTGCCTATGGGCGCAGCCCAACTGGTTAAGAGTGGAGAAGGGATGGAAGTGGTTAGGCGCGGCACACAAGTGGGGCACACCTACCACTTACTGGCTTACGACCAAGGCCCACGTAAAACTTTTGAACCATTCTTAATCACTCTGGAAGATTCATGCGAGGAATTCCCTGCATTTGAACATCCTGGAACTGAGTTTATTTACATGCTGGAAGGTAAGCTTGAGTATAGAGTTGGCAAAGATACGTTTATATTAAGTCGCGGCGACTCACTAACCTTTAGAGGGGAAATTCCGCATCGTCCAGAAAATAAACTGGAAATGCCTATTAAGTTTTTGGCCATCATCCATTATGACTTGCCCGATCAAAGTACTAGCGAGGACTAACGATGCAAAAGATTAGCTATCATCAGGCTCAAGCTGCAGATATTGCTGACCTAGTTAACTTACTCGCGGATTTATTTAGCATAGAACAGGACTTTAATCCAGATTTCACTAAGCAGAAAAAAGGCTTGGCACTGCTGATAGACAGTCCAAACACAGGTACCATTTGTGTTGCCAAGAACGAAAGTGGAAAAGTTATAGCTATGGTATCCGCACAATTAGTCATTTCAACTGCACAAGGTGCCGCTTCAGCTTGGGTAGAGGATATGGTGGTTGATGTGGCGTATCGAGGTCTTGGTATTGGCAAAAAACTGTTGCAAAAAGCACTAGACTGGGCCAAAGCCAAAGGCGCAACACGCGCGCAATTACTAGTGGATCTGAGCAATACCGAAGCTATTGGCTATTACCAGCATCTAGAGTGGGAGCCGACTCAATTACAGGCTAGACGGATATTTTTGTAAGCAATTACCCACAAAAAAGGGCACTCATTGAGCGCCCTTTTTATCGAACAACTGAATTACTTGTTCATTACGTACATTGTAACTTCAAAACCAAAACGCATTTCTGTAGCAGCTGGTGTAGTCCACATAATAATTATCCTTTTTTATTGTTTAAGTAACGCATCTGCATTACATATTGTAAATCATACGTCTTAGAGCATCGCAGCACACGGGGTACGTCATTAAAAGCACCTCATGATTTTCATTAGTACACAATACCATTTAAACCGAATACTCCTGACTTAACCTTGCCCGCGCAATCAAACCAATAGACACCAATATCACAACACCAAAAATACTAGCGGCTTGTACGATCGGAAAACCAATCTTTTCCATCAATATGTAGAGGCCCACCAAGAGCAACATACTAAAGTTTTCAAAGAAATTCTGAACAGCAACTGCATTGCCTGCCCCAACAGTGGCATGACCGCATTCTTGCAATAACGCATTCAATGGCACTACATAAAAGCCACCAGCAGTCCCAATCAAAATCAATAAGCCTATAGCCATATAGAGATTGGTGCTGTGGGCAAACAATATGATGAGTACGCCTATGCTGATCCCCACGGGTAACACACGCTCTACATTCTTTAAGCCTATAAATTTAGCCGCCATAAAAGCACCCACGGCAATACCAATTGCAACTACGCCACTTAGATTGGCTGGCAAGCTAATATCATTAATATGCAAAGCTACAGGCACCCAAGCCACCAGTAACAAACGTAACGTCGCGCCAGCACCCCAAAATACGCTCCCGCCTAACAGGGCTAGCCTGGCATCCCGATTAACAATAAGTTGGATTAGCACTAGTTGGAAGTGCTGGACTAGCGCATAAGGTGAAAAGGTTTTAACCGACCTAAATGCCGTTAGCTTTGGAATAAGGAGATTCATTAATGCCGCAGCAAAGTAACAACCGCTGACAACGATTAATGCGATCGTTAAATGTTGGCTGGCCAAAAATCCACCTAAGACCGCCCCAAGTAAAATGGCCACTATTGTCGAGCCCTCCATCAAGGCATTAGCTTTTACTAACTGTTCGCGACTTACTAACTCACTTAAAATTCCATATTTGGCGGGGGAATATGCGGCTGCACCAATACCAACCAGGCCATAACTCACCAGCGGATTTAACCCGAGCATCATGGCCGTCGCACCGATCAATTTAATCGTGTTAGCAATCAGCATAACACGGCCTTTAGGATAACTATCCGCAAACGGACCGACAAATGGCGCTAGCAAAATATAAGAAAGTACAAAAAATTCTTGCAGCAGTGGAATCTGCCAATTGGGCGCGAATTTCGCCTGTAATAAGGCAATCGCTACAAACAATAGGGCATTGTCCGCCAGTGCAGACAGAAATTGTGCACAAAGTAAGGGCAACATCCCACGCGTGCCGACAGATTGTTGATCTATGCGCATAAAGAAGCAGACATCAATGAAATGTGGAGTTTAGTCATCTGACTTTGTCGGCTAGCATTTTGGATTATAAATTGCATAGATCTATTGTATTTGAATATCATTCGTCTGACCGCAATATATAAGCTGTTTATTTTTATTGATTTTATTGATTTTATTGATTTTAAGGTCAATAAAAAGGGCGCTTACGCGCCCTTTTTATTCACTAAGTTGATCTAAAGACTGACCAAACTAGCTATGGTAAGCACGTTCGCCATGCTCAGTTGTATCTAGCCCTTCACGCTCTACTTCTTCACTAACGCGCAGACCGATAACCATATCTACAACTTTGTAAGCAATGTAAGCTACGACACCTGACCACACTAGGGTTGTACCTACCGCCCATGCTTGGCTAGTTACCTGTGCCACCATGTCGTAAGGAGCTACTGCGTTAGCCACATAGTCATAAACACCTGTACCACCTAATGCTGGGTTAACTAGCACACCAGTTCCAAGAGCACCGAAAATACCACCGACACAATGCACACCGAATACATCAAGTGAATCATCGTAGCCAAACATAGTTTTTACTTTAGTTACAAAGAAGAAACATAGTGGTGAAACTAAGAGACCTAACACGATGCCACCCATAGGGCCAACAAAACCACATGCTGGGGTAATTGCAACAAGACCTGCTACTGCACCTGAAGCTGCACCTAACATTGATGGTTTGCCTTTAAAGAACCACTCAACAAACATCCAAGAAGAAGCTGCAGCACATGTAGCTAATAAAGTATTAGCAAATACTAGACCCGCCGCACCGTTAGCCTCTAAGTTAGAGCCTACATTGAAACCAAACCAACCTACCCATAATAAAGCTGCACCAACCATTGTTAAGGTCACGCTATGTGGAGCCATTGATTCTTTACCGAAGCCCAAGCGCTTGCCAAGAACAAAGGCACCTACTAGACCAGCAATACCGGCATTAATATGAACAACCGTACCACCGGCAAAGTCTAAAGCACCTTTTTGGAACAAGAACCCAGCCAATGCAGTAGCGGCATCGCCAGCAGCAGCAGAAGTGTAAGCATCAGGACCTGTCCAATACCAAACCATGTGTGCAATTGGTAGGTAAGAGAAAGTGAACCATAAAACCATAAACGCTAACATTGCTGAGAACTTCATACGCTCTGCAAAAGCACCAACAATCAATGCGGGGGTAATAACAGCGAAAGTTAGTTGGAATACCATATAGATGTATTCAGGAATCACAACACCCTTGCTGTAAGTCGCTGCCGTTGAGTCTGGCGTCAATCCCATTAGGAACAAGCGATCCAGCCCACCAAAGAACGGTGTGCTTCCCTGCGTAAAGGCAATACTGTAGCCATAAATAGCCCACAACACACCAAGAACACACGTAATCATAAATGTCTGCATTAACACTGACAGCATATTTTTCTGTCTTACCATACCGCCGTAAAACAACCCCAAACCTGGTACACACATTAACAGCACTAATACTGTAGCAGTAATCATCCAAGCGGTATCGCCTTTGTTAGGCACCAA
>Ga0214225_1000009_pt1 | contig 82164 bp, 86 predicted proteins | sample TroBogypolimnion_31_FD_153063 | JGI IMG/M metagenome (GOLD analysis project Ga0214225, IMG submission 153063) | Freshwater microbial communities from Trout Bog Lake, WI - 17SEP2007 hypolimnion | ecosystem: Environmental > Aquatic > Freshwater > Lake > Hypolimnion/Profundal zone | place: Trout... | reverse complement strand
TAAGACGAAATTAAAAGGACTGAGTCCTGTGGAATACAGAAATCAGTCCTTATCTTTTAACCCAAATTAAAAGTCCAACATTTGGGGGTCAGATCACTTTAGGCCGCTTTTTTAATTATACCTATAAAGTGCCTGAGCACAGCATCAAGTCAAAGTTTAACTGGTAACGTTGCCACCCAAAGAGTTTGCATCATTACGTTCTATCCATTTACGAATTCTGTTGGCGTCTGCAATTCGCGTCATTTTGCCTACAGAGTCCAACAATACGATAATTACCGGTTGATTTGAAATTTCCGCCTGCATTACTAGGCAGCGTCCAGCCTCATTAATAAAGCCAGTTTTGGATAAGCCTATAACCCAATTTCCGTTTCTCACCAAGGCATTAGTATTCACAAAGTTAAGAGGATTGCGATGACCATTTAAATTATACGATTGAGAAGCGGTGGTAGTCACTTGGCGAATTTCAGGATAATGATAGGCCGCGTTTACCATGCGTGCTAAGTCTTCTGCAGTAGAAACGTTATTGCTATCCAAACCTGTAGCATCAAAGAAATGGGTTGATTTCATACCCAACTGCTCGGCTTTTTGGTTCATTGCATGCACGAATGCGTTAATACCACCTGGATAATTATGAGCCAATGCTGATGCGGCACGATTTTCTGAAGACATCAAGGCTAATTGCAGTAAATCAGCACGGGTTAAAGAAGTGCCTACATTTAGTCGGGAGTGCGTACCCTTAAGATAGTCAACATCCTGATCAGCAATCGACAACACATCATCCATAGGTAACTGTGCATCCAGCATGACCATGGCCGTCATTAATTTGGTAACGGAAGCAATTGGTGTAGATTGATTGGTATTTTTTGCATACAAAGTCGCACCGGTAGTTTGGTTAATGACCAGAACTTTAGAAGAAGCGAGTTGCAGCGTGCCTTTTCCGTCATAAGCCGTAGCATAAACATTTAGTGACCTTGAAGCCTGCAAGCGATGATGCACTTGGATATTGCTTGAATTATCTTGAGTAATTACATGCTTTTTGCTGGCCGATGGGTGTTTATGTAACTTTTTACCCGCAGCTTGTGCCGCCATGGGAGAGGCACTCAGTATTAATGCAATATAAAGTAATAAAAGTTTAGCCATATAAAATCCCAATAGTTTGTTCCATCTCATGCAGTTACAGGTGAATACTATATAAAAACTTTAGGTTTGTCATCAAGATATTGTCGTTTATTTTTTTTAACTACTCGCCAATCATTTAAGATGTGAGAGAATTTAAATTTACTGGCTTATTTATGCCAGTATCTTCTTCAATCTAGAATATGAATATTACTTGAGTCTTTAAAATGAATATCCCTAAAGATCTGCTTTACAGTTCACAGCACCTATGGACAAAACTAACTACAGATGGGGTTTGGGAGGCAGGCATCACTGATTATGCACAAGATTTACTTGGGGATATTGTATTTATAGAACCTCCTAGCATAGGTAGCGAGCTTACTGCAGGCAAGTATTGTGGTTTAGTTGAGTCGGTTAAAACTGGTTCCGACCTACATGCTTTGGTTGATGGCGATGTGGTTGAAATTAACCAAAACTTGATTAACAACCCTGAATTAATTAATGACGATCCTTATAAAGCTTGGATATTCAGGTTTAGACCACACGCAGAAGTCCTTGGCAATCTTCTGCTTTCTGCTGAAGACTATAAAATTCTTATCGACGCCATATAATTAATCATTCCCAAGCAATGGTTTATGGGAAACTAGTCGCACTGAATCTAGCAATTTTACTACCTCTGCCTCAACGTTTACTGAGATTTTTTGTTTGATATTAGGCATTTCAGCCTCTAAAATTTCCAGCACTTTACTTCCTAAGATTTGCTCTACCGCTGGCAACTGAGCGCTAATCGACTGAAGAAAATCCTTACTCACTTCGACTGCCAACAATTCGAAGTCCTGCTTCAATCTTGCGCCCAATTCATTTGATAACCCTTGATACAATGCCGGAAAGGTATCACCTAGCTTTTGCTCTAACTGCTGCTGCGATTGCAAATTCAATTCATTCAAATAGACACTAAGTTCCGCTTGCGTTTGCTGCATCAGCTCGCGATATTTTTCTGAAAACTCATGTTCAAGGCTACTTTGTTGATTAGCTAGAAGATTTATTTTTAACTGCTCCATGTGTGCTTGCATCTTCTGCGTAGCATTTTCGACTGTAGTGACTTCCAGTTGGCTAAAGGTCATTTGCAACTGATTATTAAGCGACTGCTCTAACAAAGGGAGTGCCAGTGAAATTTTATTTTGCACATCAGCTAAACCTTGTTCCTGGATCTTAGTTAAAGCTTCAATTAAATCCTTTTTAATAATAGAAGCACTTGCATGCAACATCTGTGGAATCTCTGTAACCCAGTCAGCTTTTGCTTTATCCACAAAATTGACAGTACTCTCCATCACTGCTTCCTGCGCGCTTTTAATGGCAAGTTTTATTTCTTGAGCCAGGGTCTTTTCAACCCTCTCGGTCAAGGCGAGCTGCGCCTGTTCCAATTGAGCATTAATCAGCTCATTTAAACTGTCATGGTTTTCTTGTTTTCCTAAGGCCAGTTCAACACTAGCGTATTGCTGCAATGAGACCTCTAAGGCCTGTTGCATCTGCATAAATTTGTCCTGCATTTGTCGCGCCTGTTGCTCAGACTGTTGACTTAGTGCATTAGCAAGATAAGTTTGATTAGTAATCTGAATATTGGCTAACTCGCCGACTAACGCACTCATCAGTTCATCACGCATACTTATGCTGAACTTTTGGGCAATTGACTTTTCAATCTTTTCTTCTATTTGGGGCCTAATTTGAGCAACGATTTCAGCAATCAAATCTGTAGATAACTTCGCTGATTTTCCACTGGCACTTGTGGAGGTACCATGAATCTCTGTCAATAGAGGAATTTCTTCTTGCACGGCTGCATCCTTGTCAATGGTTCAAACTTCAAAGTTGATGGCGAGGAATAGCTTACTCACGTCAATTAGCTAAGCGCCATATCCTTTGATTTAATCTCATAGCCTCGATCACGATAAAATCTGAAGCGCGCTCTTGCAGAGGCTTTGTCTGCATCATCATCACCCACCAACTCAATCAACAATCTAAAGCGGCTGAAAAAAGGTGGGTGATCCGTTTGCAGATTGATCAAAATATCATCTTGAAGCAAACACTCACCATTAGTGTCAAAAACTATAGGTGTAAACTGACTTAAGACATCGCCTGCCTTGACGCTTGGCAGAAAACTTGCGGCTGAGTATTGCCAAAGCCTCTGCTGTAAGTCCAAACTCATGCCATCATCGCGACTAAAGACAGTCAGCCTATGCCCCTTAGCCAACCCATTTGCGCAGAGTTCTGACGCTTTGGCTAACTTATCTGGGACATTAAAAAAGAATTCAACACGGGTCATGTCGCTATTTTACTTATGCGCTTGCTGCGCCCGCGCAACTAAAAACTCAGTAAGTAGTGGTACTGGACGTCCAGTTCCACCTTTTTCTTTACCTGATTTCCACGCTGTACCTGCAATATCCAAATGCGCCCAATCATACTTTTCAGCAAAACGCGATAGGAAGCAAGCTGCTGTAATGCTTCCACCCGCGCGCCCCCCTATATTTGCCATATCAGCGAAGTTACTATCTAACAATGGTTGGTAATCATCCCACATTGGCATATGCCATGCACGATCAAGCGCAGTTTCACCTGCGAGCAATAATTCTTTGGCTAAATCGTCATTATTACTAAAGAGACCTGTAGCATGATGGCCCAAAGCAATCACGCAAGCTCCGGTAAGTGTAGCAATATCTACCACTGCACTTGGTTCAAAACGCTCTGCATAGGTAAGTGCATCACACAAAATCAAACGGCCTTCTGCATCTGTATTTAACACCTCAATCGTTAACCCTGACATACTAGTGAGCACATCTCCAGGCCTGACTGCACGACCATCAGGCATGTTTTCACAAGTTGGAATAATGCCGATGACATTAAGTGCTAAATCCATTTCTGCAATGGTTTTGAATGTTCCAAGCACACTGGCTGCGCCACACATGTCATACTTCATCTCATCCATCTCAGCGCCAGGTTTTATTGAAATGCCGCCAGTATCAAAGGTGATACCCTTACCAACGAGTACTATCGGCTTATCATTCTTATTTCCCTTAAGATGCTGAAGTACGATCAGTTTTGGTGGCTCTTCACTGCCTTGTGCCACCCCTAGAAATGAGCCCATGCCCAACTTTGCAAGCTGATCTCGCTCTAATATTTCGACTTTTAAATCATAAATTTTACCAAGCAACTTTGCCTGTTCAGCCAAATAAGTTGGTGTACAAACATTAGGTGGCAAATTGCCTAAATCTTTCGTCAAGCTCACGCCTTGAGACAAAGCCAGTCCATCAGCAAGCCCGGCTTTTGCCAGCGGCAAATCAGCTACTTCTGCAACATAAATACTCAAATTCACAATACCTTTCTGAGCGGCCTTACTATCCTCAGCTTTTCTCTTGATGGCATCAAATTTATACGTCGCATCCAAAGTAACCTCAACAATATGCGCAGTTTTCCAGCGTGCATCCAACGCTTTAACTGGCAACTCTGCCAGATAAGTAGCCACAGAATTTGCGCCAGTATTTGCCAAAGTCTTAATCGAAGCACGTATGGCTTTACAATATTCTTTTTCTTTAAAAGAGGATTCTTTGCCTAGTCCTACAAGTAGTACTCGTTCACTCTGCATTCCAGGCACACTATGTAACATTAAGGTCGCCTCTAACTTACCATCCATATCCCCAGATTTAAGGATATTGCTGATATACCCACTAGATGCACGATCGATTGCTTGCGCAGCATCGGATAATTTTCGTGATTCATACACGCCAACAATCACACAATCGCTCACTAGGTTTTCCGGATTACCGTTTTTTATGCTAAATTCTATGGTGGTTGATTTCATGCTGTCATATGCCTTTTTTGTAATTGGTAAATTATCTCGTGTTTTACACGTAATTCATAGTCGTTAGTTAAATGGTTTAATGCATCATATGCTTTTAAAGCACACTCTCTTTTATAAACTATTGCCTTTTGTAGTTAGGCCGCCCTATATTTTTATAGGCACGACCTTATCGATTGAGTTAGCCGCCAATGCTATGGTGGCTAATGATGCAACCATTACACTATTATGCTTTCACTTGATCCATTTTTTATTCCTATGGTTATCACTTAGCATGCTTATAGTGATACCGTTAACTTTGCACCATTGGTATCGTGACTCTGAAATGGTGGTTTGGTTTAATAATGCCAACATCATTAATAACTTAATCTAACCTATTCACCATGAAAATCATTTCCCGTTACTTACTTAAAGAGATCATAGTTAATGTGACGCTGATCATGCTAGCACTGCTAGCCATGTTTTCTTTCTTTAACTTAATACAAGAACTGGAAAGCTTGGACAAAGGTAGTTATGGTTTGGGAAAGATTTTGTTATTCGTCCTACTCAGCGTACCCGGGCATATCTATGACGTGATGCCAGTAGCCGTGCTGGTAGGTTGTATGTATAGCTTAGCAAAATTTGCACGAAACTCTGAACTTATCGTATTAAGAGTTAGTGGTGTTTCAATACTCAACATTGCCCTTATATTATTAAAAGTGGGGGTCATATTTTCTTTGCTCACCTTCTTAGTAGGTGAACTGGTCACGCCTGTCGCAGAGAAGATGGCCCAGCGCGTGCGCATCGAAGCCACAGATTCTGTAATTACTCGAGACTTTAAATCTGGTTTATGGGTAAAAGATGGACTCAGTTTTGTTAATGTAGAAGAGATTTTACCTGACGCGACCTTGCTCAATATTCATATATATGAATTTGATAGTAACTTTAAGCTACGAATGATTAGCAATGCTAAAAGCGGTCAGTTTGAAGAGAATGACTGGAATCTTAAGCAAGTTAGAAAAACTACGTTTGAACACGACTCAATCCATATCAGCGAAAACGCTGAAGTCAAATGGCACTCACTGATTCGACCAGAAATCATGAACGTACTGCTGGTATTGCCAGAACGAATGTCAGCTTATAATTTGTATTCATATATCCGTCACTTATCCACTAATAAGCAAAAAACCACCCGGTATCAAGTAGCATTATGGGGCAAGTTAATATACCCGCTAGCCTGCCTAGTCATGGTGATTCTAGCCTTGCCTTTTGGTTTTGTTCAACAACGCATGAGTGGTGCCGGTGCTAAAGTATTTGTTGGGGTGATGCTCGGGGTGATGTATCAAATACTGAATCGCGTGTTTGTACACTTAGGCTTACTGAATGACTGGCCACCTTTATTCAGTGCCACAATGCCAACCATCCTATTTTTGCTCGCAGGCCTAACTATGTTGCATTATGTTGAACGTAGATGACACTGAATAATTCTGCTTCCAAGCAAGCGATCATGTATATATAAGTGGTCGCGGTCTATTAACACCCATAAAAAACCCAATCCAAATAGCATGAGGCTCAAACAAGCCAATCCATATCTAAGAAGCGCTACAACAGGCATCAATAATTGTCCATGCTGATCAACTAACTTTAACTTCCAAGTACGCATTCCTAAAGTTTGACCACTTTTGAGCCAACACCAAACAAAATATGCGCCTATACCTAGCAATAAAGATAATTGCAGAAAATATCGTTTACTTCCATGCGTAGAATCCCCAAATAATCCGATGAAAAGAAATGCTATTGCAAAGCAAATCGCTATAACAGCGAAACTGTCATAGGCGAAACAAGCAGCCAGCTTGAGTAAGCTCGGCGAAGTCATTATATGCCTTGTGGTTACTTGTGCTTGCTCTTTGTTATGCATAATTACTTAGACTCTCTTCATATTTATTTAACATTGAAATTAGTATCAGTGCCCAATTCCTGCCGTAGCCAAATTACTTAACCTCGGCATCAGCATAAGACCTAGCTTAGCATGCGTTAGTGAAGCACCAATAACCAGTAGATGATATAGATGGATCCGTTAAAAAAGAGATGCCAAACTTGTAGACTGCCTTTTCCGGCCAAGTATCGCAACCAAATAGCTGCAACCAAAGTCAATGCAATTCCTAGCGCCACTTCAGGGCTTGGCTGCCAAGGAGTCAGTGTTATGCCGATTGCTGGTAATAGAGTGCCCTGAAATACCATAGCGCCAGTGATATTAGCAAAGGCTAAAGTATCTTTGCCTTTACGTATCCATAAAATACTATTCACCTTCTCAGGCAACTCGGTCGCAATTGGAATAATTAATAATGAAAGTAATAGTGTCGAAATACCAACAGCTTGTGCAGCGACTTCTACCCAGTTGATAAAGCCCTTAGCTCCGACAATCAGTAAAGTAACACCTAATAAAAGTTGTAGAAAAATCACTAAATTATTGTTAGGAAAACCAATTCTACAAAGAAACATTTCACTTTCAGCTTCTGTGCCGTGACCATCCGCCACTAATGCCTTTGAAGCATTCAGCGTCATTACCATGTAAATAAAATATGTCAGCACCATCGCCGCACTAATACCATAACGCACAATGGCTAAAGTATGTGGCACATACATCGCAATGGCAGCAAAGGAGAATGCAATAATGAAGAAGTTAAGGTCTCGCTTTAAGCCAGTTCGTTCTGGGCGCAGATGGCCATGCGTACCACGACGCTTCCACACCGAGATCGCCATCAAAGAAATAGACAATGTTGCGAGCATTAAGGGTGCCCCAAGTATTGAACCCACCCCAATTTCTTCGTTAGTTGTAACATTCTGCGAGCCGGCAAGTAAAGCTAGCAGAGGCACAATGGTTTCTGGTAGCGCTGTACCTATAGCTGCAAATAAAGAGCCCGTAACCCCTTCAGAAATGCCAAGCTTTTCACCAAAGTGCTCTAGGGCATTGGTAAAGACTTCTGCTGCAACTAAAATGAGTATTAGCATCAAAAACAGTTGAAAAAATACCATGATGGATTTTCCTTGAATTTAGTAAAGCAGGCGAATATTTGTTAGTGTAGTAATTTTATCGGATTAGCAGTATCTATAATTGAAATTTCGCATAAAATTAGGCACTATGAAATCTTATGCTATCGACGAAGCTGGCTTTGCCCATAACGCAGAATTTGTCACATCGCCTAATTATGATGCGCGCCCTAAGGTTGCCAATGTGCAATCGCCAGATATTTGTCTCATTGTCATCCACAATATCAGCCTACCACCTGGCCAATATGGTGGAAATGGCATTGTTCAGTTATTTATGAATGAATTAAATCCAAACGAACATCCGTATTATGCAGAAATTTACACCCAGAAAGTATCCTCACATTTTTTGATTCGTCGACATGGCGAACTTCTGCAATTCGTGTCCTGTTTAGATCGTGCTTGGCATGCCGGCATATCCAGTTGGAACGGACGGCAACGCTGTAACGACTTTTCAATCGGAATAGAACTTGAAGGATCAGACTTTGATGCATTTGATCCAGCGCAATATCAGACACTTAAGGCTTTAATTGCCAGCCTCAAACACAGTTACCCAATACAAGCAATAATGGGGCATTCCGATATAGCGCCAGACCGTAAAACAGATCCAGGACCATATTTTGATTGGAATCTAATTGTGGATCAGGCAATCAGGTCTTAGAAAATCAGCTGCGCAAAACCTATACGACTAAATCATCATAACTACTTATGCTTTAATGACTTTTTTAATTGGCGTGAGTTTAACTTTAGGCTCTTTCACCACCACCTCTTTCAACACTTTATCCTTAACCAATTTGGCTGGGGCCTTAGGCTTGGTAATCGGCTTAGTCGCTAAACTCTTAGATTCAGTGAGATTTTCTTTTTTAGCTATCGACTCTTTCTTAGCTTTAATTTTAGCCCCTACAGGGACTTCAACCGCAACAACTTCAAGCTTAGCCTCTTTAGCTGGGGTAGCTTTAGGATCCAATTTTTCGAATACTGCAGCAAAGAAACCATCGGTATGGTGGATATGTGGCAGCAGTTTTAGATAGTTACCAGTGTCAAGATTAATTTGTTGCTGACTTAATATCTCACTGGCATTAAGTAACTTAAAGTCAGAATTCTTCGTCAAAAAACTTTCTGCAATATCCTCGTTCTCATCACTTAACAAGCTACAAGTCGAATAGATTAAACGCCCACCAGGCTTAGTGAACTTAGCCGCGCGCTCTAAAATTCGCGTTTGTTTTTCAGTTAGCTCGACTAAATCCTGAGGCGTTTGACGCCATTTAAGATCTGGATTACGACGCAAAGTACCCAAACCAGTGCATGGAGCATCTACTAGTACGCGATCAAATTTACCATTAAGGCGTTTTAGTTTTTGGTCATTTTCACTGCTAATACTTTGTGCATTTAGATTACTGAGTCCTGAGCGTTTTAGGCGTTGACCTAGACTGTGCAGGCGTTTTTCTGACACATCAAATGCGTAAAGACGACCGGTATTACGCATAAGCGCACCAATAGCTAAAGTTTTTCCTCCTGCGCCCGCACAAAAGTCAGCAACCATCATGCCGCGTTTAGCCGCAACCAAATGCGCTAGTATTTGGCTACCTTCATCTTGCACCTCAACCTTACCTTCAGTAAACAGCACATGGCGACTGATATTTAAACGCAAAGGCATGCGCAAACCAATAGGTGAATAAGGCGTTTTGCTAATACTAGATTCTCCAGTAGTATTTTCAGCGATGAATTTTTCCAACACCTCATCACGTGTTGCTTTAATAGTATTAACCCGTAAATCCAGTGTAGCTGACTCATGCATGCTACGAGCGATTGTTAATGCGTCTACCTCACCGTATTGGGCTGCTAACTTCTCCCATAACCAGTCGCGTACATCTGCTTGCACCGCTAAAGGTAAGTTTTCAGTCGATTTAGATTTAATAGTATGTGCCCACTCTATTTGCTGCTCACTTAACATAGGTGTCATTTCACGTATGCTCATACCCTGTATGCGCAACATCCACGCCAACACTAATTTACGTGCATCATCAGGATCATTGTCATCATTGGCTGTAACTGCACTTAAAAAACGTAAACGGCGCAATACACCATAAACACTTTCTGCAACAAAAGCGCGCTCTTTTGTACCCAAATCGCGATTATTACGAAAGAATTCACTTAACTTCACATCTGCAGGGCTATTAAATTCAAGTAGGTTAGATAGCATGACCGATGCTTGGCGGATTAAATTAGGTGTCATGTTTATTCTCTTTATATGTTTGGGCTGGCATGTAAACGCTTAGATGCCCACTGGCATTAGTCTATGGTATTGGCGTAGCTGGCTTTTCCGTTTTTAAGCTGCTAATTAACAGCTCATAGACTTTGCCTTCTTTTTCCGTTTTGCGTATTTTAACAGGTACATGCTGATAATCTAAGGCTAGCCACAATTCAGTTTTTTCATCACCTTCTGCAGAACGCCGTAAAATATGAAAAGTATTCAGATTCCCCATTTTCGTGGGTACAACTTCTTCACCTTCAAAACTATAGTCATATATCCCTAGCTTCTTGCCATTAGTGACATTAATCTGCATTTTATGCAACGGTTCAACAAACATAAATTGGAAGATAAAACTCAGCAAGTCCTGCGTGTCCTCAGGTAAATCCACTTGCTTTATTTCACTCGCGCTGTGTAATATCAATTTCTGATTCGGCCAATCAAAATCAGCACTAAAAGTTTTATTCTTTTTACTGCCAAATTGGTATAAATAATGCTGAGGTTGTAAGCCTGAGGCAGTTAGCAAGCCATCACTTGTTTGCAAAAGATTAGGAATAAACAAAGAGACCAAACCTTTGGATTCGATCAAACTTCTCGACAGATAATGCGTGCCGCCGGGCAGCAACTGATATTCCATGCTGGCTTTGCCTACGCTACTGTCATCAAATTTCGCCGTCACATCCGTGCGCACATCGTACCTAGCATCCACATAATGGTAAGCGTTGGTATTGATTGCAACCTGCTCATCTTCATGCTGATATTGATCAATCTCCTCTGAAGCGCTACTTGGAACAGTTTCTTCACTTTGCGTACTAACGGGACTTACTTGGCTTGCAGAGGGTTCAGTGGGTGTAGCGAGAACTGGCTGAATAGGTTGAACTGATTGTGGCAAAACTAATCGCTTAACTCGTGGATGAGCAACAGATTTAGGTGGCTTAAATTCCGAAGGAAACGGTAAAACAAGTTGCGCTCTAATGATATGCTGTTCAGCAGCAAGGTCTTCTCCATTAAAATAGAACTGACCTAATAAAACGAGGTGCAACAATAAGGATAAAGATAGTGCTACTACCAACCAGCGGCTAACAGTGCGTTGCCACAAACGTTGAAGGTTATTCCACATGAAGCTCGGTTAACGTTTGCTCAGTTTTAGCGCCGCTGTCTTCTACCATCAAAATCCGCACTGGTATGTAATATAAGTCAATCGCCAACCAAAGCTCCTTGCTATCTGATTTACCTGGCTCTATGGCTTTCGATAAGTGTAGCGTTTTATATTTAACTCCTGCTGACTCGATGATTTCAATATCAGCATTGACGATGTACTGGTATTTATTCAGTTTTTTTCCGGTAGTTAGCGTCATAACAACGGCATCTTTTAATGGTGCTGGCAGAAACATAAATTGGTAAGCAAAGCTCGCTAAATCTTGAGTGCCTTCCGTTAAAGTATCCTGCTTTACTTCACCCTTACCCGTCATCTGTAAACTATTTTTAGTCCAATCAAAGTCGGCTATCAACGCCTTCTTAGGATTGTCACCTTGCTGTAATTCAAAGTGATCAGGCTTTAAACCTAGACTGGTAAAGGTTCCAATACTTGTCAGCTTGCGCTCGCCAAATAAAGCATAGACACCTAAGCCTTTGGTAATACTCTCAACTTTATAGGTATTACCCGTGACGGCAAATTGCTCTCGTACTTTAGCAAAAGGCAGGCCATTTCTAGTCGCCTCATAATTAGCTAGAATAAGTTTTGGCACTGCTGGCTGACCTGCGCTAATGCTGGTCGAGAATAAACAAAGGATTAAACTTAAGACTCTAATATAACTTGACACAGCAACTCCTTTAAAACATATCAGCAGTTAACCCGCTAGTAGGCATCCAGGGCTGTTTAAGCAACAATAGTTGGTGCTTCGCCAGCCTGTTGCGCTCGGATAACACCGATTTCAAAAACTTTTTCACCAGCATCTTGAAGTAGTTTTTGCGCTGCAGTTGCATGCTCTTTAGCCACGATTACCGCCATGCCTATACCGCAGTTAAATGTTTTGTACATTTCAAGATCAGCTATATTTCCTTGCGCTTGTAACCAAGTAAATAAAGGCGGCATTTCCCAACTACCTTTATTGATGGCAGCCGTTAAGCCCGCCGGTAAAACACGTGGGATATTTTCAGTGATACCACCACCAGTAATATGTGCCATCCCTTTAATAGGAAGTGTTGCGATTAATTGAAGCAAAGGCTTGACGTAAATACGGGTAGGTGCCATCACCACATCTTTAAATGGCTTGCCATGGAAGTCTGAGTCGAAATCTATACCAGACTTTGCAATAAGCTTGCGAATCAGCGAGTAGCCATTGGAATGCGCGCCACTAGAAGCTAAGCCAAGCACTATATCGCCACTGTTAATCGAAGTGCCGTCAATAATCAGCTCTTTATCCACACAACCTACTGCAAAACCTGCTAAGTCATATTCACCTGCTGGATACATGCCAGGCATTTCTGCAGTTTCTCCTCCAACTAAAGCACAGCCAGACTGTTCGCAACCCTCGGCAATACCTTTAATTACCAATGCGGCTGTACCAACTTCCAACTTACCACAAGCAAAATAATCTAAGAAAAATAAAGGCTCAGCGCCTTGTACTAAAATATCATTAACGCTCATTGCGACCAAATCTATGCCAACAGTGTCATGTTTATTTAACTCAAAAGCCAATTTTAATTTAGTCCCTACACCATCAGTGCCAGAAACCAAGACTGGGTGTTTGAATTTTTTAGGCATTTCAAATAAGGAACCAAAGCCGCCAATACCAGCCAACACCTCAGGACGCATGGTACGTTTTGCAAATGGTTTAATTTGCTCAATTAATGCATCCCCAGCCTCAATATCAACGCCGGCATCGCGATAACTCATAGCGTTTTGTGAAGGGTTTTTAACTGAATTTTCAGAATTCAAGATGCTGACTCGCTTTCTACAATATAATTTACTGTGTTCAATTCGTAATTTTAACTTAAATGGCACCAAAACAAGAAAATCTTACAAGCAAATTTAGTGGGGGGCTAATTGTTGCCACACTTTTTGTGCTTATCTACCTATTAAGCCCTATCCTTACGCCGTTTCTTGCCGCAGCAATTCTGGCTTATATAAGCAACCCTATGGTTGATCACATTGAAACTTGGTCACTAGGAAAATTTTGCATTGGTAGAACTGTCGCCAGCATAATCATGACGTTAGTCGTTATCATTGTCGTGTTATTACTCCTATTGATAGCCCTTCCACTCATGCAAAAAGAGCTGATGATGGCGGTTGAGCAACTGCCAATTTATACGTCTTACCTACAACAGCATTTAGAACCTTGGTTATTAAGTAACTTTGGTGTTGCTCTTGAATTAAATGCGGACAAATTTCAAAGCATGGTAAGTAATAATTGGAAATCTGCGGGGGGGCTGATGGGGAACATGCTGATATCACTCACCAGCCATGGAATGTCCGTTGTGGGATGGCTTCTTAATATATTAATAGTGCCTTTAGTATTATTTTACTTTTTGCGTGATTGGCATCCCATGCTGACTTCAATCGGCCAATTAGTACCACGCAAAATATTTGCAAAAACCCAAAAAATTGCTACCGAGATTGATGCGGTATTAGCAGAATTTCTTCGCGGGCAACTAACAGTCATGTTATTAATGAGTGCATTCTATGCCATAGGGTTGAAGTTGGCAGGATTGGACCTTGCATTACCTATAGGTATTTTAGCGGGCACGCTAGGATTTGTTCCATACTTAGGCCTAGGTCTTGGCATAGTGCTTGCGCTTATTTCTGGTCTACTTGAATTTAGTACACTCAGCCAATTCATTCCTGTTTTAGTGGTTTTTGGTTTAGGTGAGCTTCTGGAAAGCATGATACTGACACCAAATTTGGTAGGGGATCGCATAGGCCTGCATCCAGTAGCCGTAATTTTTTCTCTTTTAGCCTTTGGTCAGTTATTTGGCTTTGCTGGAGTTTTATTAGCATTACCAGCTTCTGCAGCCATAGCAGTTGCTTTGCGTCATTTATGTCGCAGCTACGTTAATGGACCGTTTTATTAATAGCGCAATGAGGCAACTACTACTTGATATACAGCCGCCGGCAACGCCCACTTTAGATAATTTTGTTGTCGGGTCTAATACCGAAGCAATTGAGCAATTGCAAAATTGCTGCTCTCTTGAGCGTGACTTAGCAAAGCAGCATTTTATTTACATCTGGGGTGAGTCTGGAAGTGGCAAATCACACTTAATAGCAGCATGCAAAGCCTTAAACAGCGGTTTATTATGTATTGATGATGTGCAACTGCTTAATGAATCAGCACAAATCTCCCTGTTTGATACTTACAACCAGATTCGTGATAGTAATGCGCTTTTAGAAGACGCTAATTTAGCGCGTACCTTGATAGTTGCTGGTAATGCTGCGCCCACTCAGCTAGGTTTACGCGACGATCTGGCTACCCGTTTAGCTTGGGGGTTGAGTTATAAGCTTCAGCCATTATCCGATGAAGAAAAAGCGTTGGCACTGTTAAGTCATGCTGAGGCTAGAGGCATGCGCTTACCAGTCGATGTGATTAATTATTGCTTGCGCTATTTGCGCCGTGATTTACCCACACTGATTGCTACTATTAACGCTTTAGATAAGTGGTCACTGATCACAAAAAAACCAATGACTGTGCCAATGCTGCGACAGTTATTACAGTTAAATTTGGATATTTAGGTCTTGAGTATATTGAGAGGTTGATGCAAACCTTTTTTGCGCTAAACTCTAAGCTCAAGATGGGTTATGATTGGGACACAAAGCCAACCCAACCGCTATCTCTAGATAACTTAAACCATGATTAGAATCACAGAAATTAAATTAGCTCTTGATCACCTGCCTAGCGCTATCGTAGCCGCTGTGATCAAAAAACTGGGTATCAACGCCACCGACTTGGTTGAATATTCTATTTTTAAGCGCGGTGTAGATGCACGTAAAGCAGATGCTATCTTGCTAGCTTATACCTTGGATGTAACGATCAAAGGTGAAACTAAAGTATTAGCCAAACTTAAAAAGGATCCCCATGTCAAATTGGCACCGGACACTTCTTATCATTTTGTCGCTAATGCCCCTGCCGATTTAAAAACGCGACCTATCGTGGTGGGTCTGGGTCCCTCTGGGTTATTTGCAGCGTTAGTCTTGGCGCAATCAGGATTTAAGCCATTGGTACTAGAGCGTGGAAAAGCTGTGCGCGAACGGACCAAAGATACATTTAATTTTTGGCGTAAAGGTGAGCTTAATCCTGAGTCTAATGTGCAGTATGGAGAAGGTGGTGCTGGTACATTTTCTGACGGAAAGCTTTACAGCCAAATCAAAGATCCAAAACATTACGGACGTAAAGTTCTAAATGAATTCGTTAAAGCTGGCGCTCCCGAAGAAATTTTATATGTAAGCCACCCACATATTGGTACTTTTAGATTAGTGGGGATGGTGGAGAAAATGCGTGAATCTATTATCGCGCTTGGTGGTGAAATTCGCTTTGAAAGCAAAGTCGATGATATCGAGATTACTGACGGCCAAGTTCAAGCGGTGGTATTAGCCAGTGGCGAACGCATAACCACCTCCCACTTAGTCTTAGCGGTGGGTCACAGTGCTCGCGATACTTTCGCGATGATCCATAAATCTGGGATTTTTATTGAAGCCAAACCTTTCTCTATCGGCTTTAGAATCGAACATCCTCAATCACTAATAAACGCTGCGCGCCATGGCCCCAACGCGCAACATCCAATACTAGGTGCAGCCGATTACAAGTTGGTGCACCATGCTAGCAACGGGCGTAGTGTGTATAGTTTTTGCATGTGCCCAGGCGGTACGGTTGTGGCTTCAGCTTCCGAACCTGGTTGCGTGGTCACCAACGGCATGAGCCAATACTCCCGTAATGAACGCAATGCCAATGCTGGTATCGTGGTTGGGATAACGCCGGAAGTTGATTTTCCAGGCGACCCGCTTGCAGGCATTGCATTACAACGTAAATTAGAAAGCCAAGCCTTCGTTTTAGGTGGTAGCACTTACATGGCACCTGGGCAATTAATCGGCGACTTTTTAGCCAATAAAGCTTCAACCGAATTTGGTGAAGTCACCCCTTCTTATACCCCAGGCGTGCATCTAACTAATTTAGAGACTGCATTACCTGAATATGCGATTACAGCGATACGTGAGGCGATTCCACAGTTTGCCAAGCAGATCAAAGGTTTTGATTTACCTGATGGCATTTTAACTGGGGTGGAAACACGCACTTCATCACCGATACGCATCAAGCGTAACGATGATGACTTGCAAAGTATTAATACTAAAGGGCTATATCCAACGGGCGAAGGTGCCGGTTATGCTGGCGGTATTTTATCTGCAGGTGTCGATGGTATTCGAGTAGCAGAAGCTGTCGCCTTAAGCATGAGTAAAAATAAAATATGAGTGTAGATCAGTTACTGCAACATATACAACGAATGTTAGTGCTTACTTTCTTATTAAAAAGTCGAATGCCGCTAGGGCTGATTTAGCCCCTTCACCCATAGCAATAATGATTTGCTTATAGGGTGTGGTAGTGACATCTCCGGACGCAAACACACCCGTTAAAGAAGTTTGAGCATGTGCATCCACCATCACTTCACCATATTGACTCAACTCAATATTGCTAGATTTCAACCAGTCGGTATTCGGCAATAATCCAATTTGCACAAACACGCCTTCTAAATCTACCTTATGTAAATCACCACTGACACGGTCTTTATAAATTAAGGCATTTACCTTTTGATCGACCCCAGTAATTTCTGTGGTCTGCGCATTGAGTAACACGGTTACATTCTGCAGGCCAAGTAATTTATTGATGAGAATCGCATCCGCACGTAACTCTGGATCAAACTGCAATAGAGTGACGTGGTTCACAAAACCGGCTAAGTCAATCGCCGCTTCTACACCAGAATTACCCCCACCAACAACGGCAATATTCTTACCCTTAAATAAAGGTCCATCGCAATGCGGGCAATAAGCTACGCCTTTACCGCGATACTCTTTTTCTCCAGGCACATTCATTTCTTTCCAGCGTGCGCCTGTAGCAATAATTACCGCTTTACTTTTTAGTGTAGCGCCACTTTCTAAGGTGATTTCTATTAGATCATACGTAGAGGCAGATGCTTGCACTAAGCTTGATGCCCGCTGTAAATTGATTACATCCACCTCATAAGCTTTAACATGCTCTTCCAGTGCCGCCACCAATTTAGGGCCTTCCGTTTCTTTTACCGAAATAAAATTCTCTATGCCCATAGTATCCATCACTTGGCCACCAAAGCGGTCTGCAACTATGCCAGTTCGTATCCCTTTACGCGCAGCGTAAATAGCGGCAGATGCTCCTGCTGGCCCACCACCAACGATTAAAACATCGTAAGGGGCTTTTGCGTCAAGCTTCTTCGCTTCACGCACCACGACACCTATATCCAGTTTAGGCAAAATCTCATCCACACCCATACGGCCCGCACCAAACTCTTCACCATTCATAAAAATAGTTGGCACTGCCATGATTTTGCGCACATTCACCTCATCTTGAAATAAGGATCCATCAATCATGGTATGTGTAATATTGGGGTTGATCACCGCCATTAAATTAAGCGCCTGCACTACCTCCGGGCAGTTGTGGCAGCTGAGTGAGACATAAGTTTCGAAATGAAATTTTCCTTCAAGCGCCGCGATTTGCTCAATTTTTTCAGCTTCTAGCTTTAGCGGATGGCCGCTGACTTGTAATAAGGCTAATACTAATGATGTAAATTCGTGGCCCATAGGTATGCCAGCAAAACGAATTTGTGCTGGCTGACTGACCCGACCAACCGTAAATGAAGGTTTCCTTTCTTCATCATCACGACGTTCGATCAAATTAATCTTGGCAGAAATGCCTGTAATCTCGCTTAGTAAATCCAGCATCTCTCTGGATTTATCAGTGTCATTTACTGAAGCTACTAATTCAATCGGCTGCACCAGTTTTTCTAAATATGCCGTTAATTGCGCTTTGATATTGCTATCTAATGCCATGTCCAACCTCTTTTTATTACTTGCTTATTCTTGTGGATTTACTCCACTACTTAAACAAAACCCCGAGTTTAACGCTCGGGGTTTTTCTGGTTTTATTTCTAAAACTTGTTGTATAGATTTATTAAAATATCTTTGCTAAATAAGGCTCTAAAAAATAACGATCAGCATATAGAAATATGTAATCAATATTTTTTGCAGGTAACGCCGTTTTGCAGAGAGATTTATATTTATAACCTTAAATCTTACCAACCAAGTCTAATGATGGTGCTAATGTTTCTGCGCCTGGAGTCCAAGCAGCTGGGCACACTTCACCTGGATGAGAGGCCACATATTGTGCCGCTTGCGCTTTACGGATTAAATCTTGTGCTGAACGGCCAATACCTAGGTCGTTCACTTCTAATGCCTTAATAATACCTTCTGGGTTAATTAAAAAAGTACCACGTAATGCCAGGCCTTCCTCTTCAATCATCACTTCAAAGTTACGTGTAATCGCGCCAGTAGGGTCACCGATCATTGGGTATTTAATTTTCCCGATAGTTTCAGAAGTGTCATGCCAAGCTTTGTGTGTAAAGTGTGTATCAGTTGATACAGCATAAATCTCAATACCCATTTTTTGGAATTCAGCATAGTGATCAGCTAGATCACCAAGCTCTGTTGGACATACAAAAGTAAAATCTGCTGGATAAAACACTACAGCGGACCATTTACCTTTTAGATTAGCTTCGGTCACTTCTACAAATTTTCCGCCATGATAAGCCTGAGCTTTAAACGGTTTGATTGCGGTATTCACTAAAGACATGATATTTTCCTTTTTGTTGATTAAATGAATGTTAATTAAATTTCATGATGAATTGTAAAGAAGAGTGCTTGGTAAATCTAATATTAGATTTCAATGATGGTGATAAATTTAACTCATCAAGAACTTAAAGATGCCAAGCATGCGCTTACTTTGTTAAGCAGAAGTGACGGAAATATATTGGGTAGCGCTTTCGCTTTTATTATCAACCCAAGTCACTGCAACTACATCGCCTAATTTTGCGCCTATAAGCCGAAATGTCAGGTAAGGGTTTTTAGCTATTCCAGTACCCCATTGAGCCTCTAAAACCGTTTTCCCATTAAGCGTTGCCGTCAATAATTGAATAAAATGTGCAGGGATTAGTTGCCCAAAATCATCTTTTTTTCGCCCAGTTTCCATAGGATGGCTCATTAGCACTTTGACTTCGACTATATTGCCCTTAAGCTGAGCTCGCATTTTAATATTATCGCTCATATCAGCCGCATCCATTCTCTAAAACGACGATGTTTTTGCTTCGACTAAAATATTGCGTGCCCGCCTTTACCACTATTTTTATATCTGAAGTTTCAGCCATTTTAATCCGGGTAACTATATATGGATCCATTTCCGAACTTAACACAAAGTGTGCAATAAGCGATGTGGGATTCTTTTCCACCAAAATAAATATAGCTTCAGTATTGGCAATATTGCTTTTAACTTCCACCTGCACCACAGCCCCATTCTCAGCAAGGTCCGGCGCTATAATCTGAATATTGTTGCTATTAATTTCATCGTGAATGGCGAGAATTTTGGTGGAATCTTCAATTTTAACGGCATCAAATGCAGACTTATTCCAAAGTGCTGCTAAGGCATTGAATGGTTGCAAAAATAGAGTGGCTACGGCACCAAGCATTAGTGTTAAAAAATTTCTACGTTGCATTTTTAGCCTTTTTTGTCATCACTCAACATCCGGCGCAACTCTTGTAAACGCGCCTCAACGATAGATTTTTGATAAAAGTCACCATCATTAGCTTTTGTTGCCAACTCCATTTGCTCAATCGCTCGCTTTAGGTCGTACTTTCTGTAATAAGCTTCACCCAGTGCCTGATGACTTAATAACACCTTGTTTTGCATAGTATAAGATTTTGCCAACAAGTCATACAGCTTGGCATCGTCAGGGTATAAACTTTGCTTTGCTTTCACTACTCTAACGGCGTTATCAGCCTGCCTAATCTCGACAAAATGTTCGGCGTACCCGTAAATCAACGCCCGGCTATCGGGAAACAACTTAAGCCCAGCCTCATATTGTTGCGCCGCCTTTTGCGGATCATTTTTAGCCACTAAAAGCCGTGCTTTTACATTTTCAATCATGGCGTGTTGTGGTGTATTCTTATTTAACCACGCCACTTGCTCCTCAGCTTTATGTAATGAATTTTTGCGTAGATAGGCCACAGCTAAGCCGTAATGCTCGACTGCCTCATTAACGTAAACATGGTCGCGAATATTTTGTTCGAATACATCAATAGCATTTTGCACTAAACCATTTTCTGATTGAATCTTGGCGCGTACATATTGAAAGTCTATACTATCATTGACTTGACGGTATGGCATCTGCTCAACACGATTAGTGATATCGGCAATACGCTCAATAGTCAATGGATGGGTTCTCAAAAAACTAGGTGCACTGCCCTCTGAAAATCTAGTGCCGCGTTGCAAAGCCTTAAAAAAAGATGGCATGCCTCGCACATCAAAACCGCCACTATCAAGTAGTTGTAATCCTATGCGATCGGCCTCACTCTCATACTCACGGCTGTAATCTAGCTGACTTTGTACACCTATTGCAGAAGCAGTAGTTAAAGCGCCTCCAGCTAACTGGGGATTAGATCGTGCTACTAACAATGCTAGCGCGATACCTCCAATATTTTTGAAAATATCGTATTTCTGGGAGGCTAACATACGAGCCAAATGGTGCTGCGTTACGTGCCCAATTTCATGACCTAAAACGCTGGCAAGTTCGGATTCACTATTAGTTGCCAAGATCAATCCAGTATGAACCCCAATTACACCACCTGGCATAGCAAAAGCATTGATAGTATTATCTTGAAGTAGAAAGAAGTTAAATTTTTGCTGTTTATTGGAAGTATTGGCAACCAATCTAACACCTAGGGCTTGCAAGTAATCGGTAATTTCAGAATCTTCGATAACATCATCGCTGGTTGCTACTTGGCGCAGAATTTGTTCGCCAATTGCTTTCTCCTCCAAAGGAGTTAGCACCGTTTGTGAATCATCGCCGAGCTCGGGCAATTCATTGCCAGAAGCAATGTTTACGCCTATATTTGCAGCGAGTAAAAATGCAATTACTGTGATATTTAATTTCATTGTTGCTATCATAAGGACTTTAGGCTGTTATTTCACGCCAAATAAATAATTTAAGGGAAATTCATGAGTGATCCTCAGCCTCAAAAGCTCAGTCATTTTGATCACAGCGGCCAGGCACACATGGTTGATGTAGGCAATAAAGGGCAGACCAAACGCGTTGCCGTTGCCACTGGTGTTATCACCATGTTGCCGAGCACTTTACAACTCATTAAAAATGGCGATGCTAAAAAAGGTGATGTGCTCGGGATTGCGCGCATTGCCGCTATACAAGGATCGAAGCATACCTCAGATTTAATTCCGCTCTGCCACCAGATTAGCTTGACTAAAGTTTCTGTTAGCTTTGAGCTTGATGAAAAGAAGAGCCAAGTTTCCTGTAATGTTAGCACTGAAACAATAGGGCCAACTGGTGTAGAAATGGAAGCGCTCACCGCCGTTAGCATCGCCTTACTGACTATTTATGATACATGCAAAGCTGTGGACCGAGGCATGAGCCTAGGTCCAATTAAGCTACTAGAAAAAAGAGGTGGGAAATCTGGCGACTGGCTTTCAGCATAACGGCATCGTCAACGCTTAACTATTACTCTGCGCAGGCGTAAGGCGAAGCATCTATAGCGGGTGTTTCACCTAACATCAATGACACTAATATTTTCGCACTGGCTGGAGCCATTGTTAGCCCATACCGGAAATGACCCGTGTTTAAGTATAAGTTTTTTATACTGGGATGCGCGCCTATAGTGGGTAAGTTTTCTGGTGTGCCTGGACGCAACCCGCTCCAATGCTTGATTATGGGGCTACCCTTTAATGCAGGCATAATCACTTCGGCCTTAGCACTAATTTCAGCACGTACTTCTTCAGTGACAGCTGTATCAAAACCCACATCCTCTAATGTACTTCCTGCCAACAAATAGCCATCACGCCGCGGAATCATGTAGAAACCTTCCCGATATACGATTTGCTCGAGATTCTTTTTAGGTTGATACAGGAGAATCTGTCCACGCATAGGCTTAATATTAAGTTTAGCTGTAGTTTCTTTCAGTAGCTCAAAACTCCACGCACCCGAAGTCACCACGAATTGATCCGCGCTTAGTTCTTCGCCACTTACTGTTTGCCATTCCCCCAGTTTTTCAACCTGCTTGAGCGGCATTAACTCAGTATGTTCAAGTAAAGTGATATTAATATTATTTTCTAGCCAATGACGCATAGCTTGCATAAAGAAGGGTGGGCGTATTTGGCAGACAGTTGGCAACCATAGCGCATCTTCTCCACTAGGTGATTGCACACCAAAGGCGCTCGCTTTAACAGTCTGTAACGGCACATGATTCTTGGCGCACCAAGTGTTGGCGGCATCTAAATCAAAACTAGGCAATAACAAAAAACCTGACTGCTCGAAGTTCGAATCGACACCCGTTTCTTTAAGCAAACGTAAACTTAGTTCACGGTAACTGTTTGCTCCATTAATCGCGAGCCTATTGACCGGCTCAGAATAGAGCCAAGGTAACAAAGGAAAAACAATGCCACCGCCTGCCCATGAAGATTCACCCGAAGTTTGGCTGGCAATTTCGTTGCGTTCAACGATAGTGACGCGAAAGCCATGATTGACCAACTCCATAGCGGTCATGCAACCGACAATGCCACCACCCACAATAATTACATGTTCTTTCATCGTTTATTTGTTTGCCACACGGCCAATCAATATGGCATTTTGGGCATTAGTTAAGCCTACGGGTTGGCCTAATAATACAATCACATCACCCTCGGTCAACATGCTTTCGTCATTAGGAGTGTCACCATTCCCGTTGGGCCTTCGAATAGACTTCACTTCAACTTCAAAATTATGTAGGTTCATCTCCAGCAAACTGCGGCCAATGGCATAGCTTCCGGGTGAAATTACCACCGAGTGCAAGCGTACTTGCTTCTTTTCCATATCTTCATCTTCGGCATCAGAAATGCCGTGGAAATAGCCCCTAAACAATTTATAACGCTCCTCACGAAACAACCGAATGCGTTTCACCACACGATTAAGTGGCACGCCCAGCAACATAAGTGCGTGTGAGGCAAGCATTAAGCTCCCTTCTAAAATCTCTGGCACCACTTCAGCGGCTCCAGCGGCACGAAGGGCCTCCATATTCGAGTCATCAACGGTGCGCACAATGACCGGCAATTGCGGGTAGTTTTCTTGGACAATATGCAAAATCTTCATTGAAGCACGATTATCGGCGTAACTAATAATCAGTGCTTTAGCGCGAGCACCGCCTGCGGCCTCCAACACTACTCGCCTTGCCGCATCACCAAACATGACATTTTCACCAGCGGCTGAAGCCTCTAGCACCCTCGTGGGATCAATGTCTAAAGCTATAAATGGAATGTTTTCTTCTTTTAAAAATCGGCCTAGATACTGTCCGCTCCGACCATACCCACAAATAATTACATGGTTATGTAAGTGCTTACCAACGTCGTCAATATCTTGAACTACTTGACCGCTATTTCGACTGTAACTTCTGACTAAACGGCGTGCAATGCGCCCATTGTATTGAATCAAAAATGGTGCAATCACCATAGAAAGCAAGGACGCTGCTAATATCAACTGCAGTGCTTGCCCACTAATTAGTTTTTGCTCTACACCTAACGCCAAAATGACAAAACTAAACTCACCCGCCTGCGCCAATATTAGTCCTGTACGAATGGCTACGCCAGCTTCGTATTTCACCAACCTAACCACCAAAGCTACAATAGCGGCTTTTATTAACATAAAGCCAACTAATATTATTAACACCAAGCCTATATTAAGGAAGATTTCTTGCAAATTAAGTAGCATACCCACACTAATAAAGAATAAGCCGAGCAGAATATCGCGGAACGGTGATATATCGGACTCCACCTGATAACGATACTTAGTTTCTGAAATTAACATTCCTGCAATAAAGGCGCCTAATGCGTAAGATAGACCAGCCAACTTTGTAGCATAAGCCAACAGCAGGGTTATCATTAACACATTCATCACAAACAGCTCACGCGAGCGCTGACTTGCCAAAAGATTAAACCAAGGATTAATCAACCACTTACCGATTGTAAATAGAAACAACAGCATAGCAACGGCTTTAAGCATAGCCAATCCCAGCACATCCATCAAATTGTGATTCGCCATTCCTAGAGCGGGGATTAACACTAAGACCGGCACTACTGCAATATCCTGAAACAGCAGCACGCCAATACTTAAGCGGCCGTGGCGGGAATTGAGATCTACACGTTCAGCCAAAATCTTAGAGACAATAGCCGTCGATGACATGGTCAATGCAGAAGCAATCACAAAGGCGGCAGACCAATCTAGGCCTGCTAACTTTGCCACAATCATAGACATAGTCAAAGAAACAACTACCTGCGCACCCCCTAAACCAAGTACTTTTTTACGCATGGCGTAGAGCTGTGGTAAGCTAAATTCCAGCCCTATACTAAACATTAAAAATACGATGCCAAATTCTGCAAACTCACGATTGGCATTGGTGTCTGGTAACAGCCCAAAAGTGTATGGGCCCAATGCCACACCTACCAAGAAATAGGCAAGCATGGCCGGCAGGCGAAGTGCGCGGAACATTGCCACTGCAAGCACAGAACTCACAAGAAGAATCAAGATTAAGGGTAGGGTTTGGAACATCATTTTTGCATCAGGCTATTATTTTGATTGTTCTCTATTGTTTCACATCAGTCACAGAATGAAAAAAGTATTTTAGAAAAAATATTTTTCGTGATTCACAATAAAGCAACCAAACTAATAGCATTATTAAAGGCATCATTAGCAATATCTATGCCTAAACCTAGATATTTTTATCCTTTCATCGCAAAATCTGCTGATTAGTGACTGTTTAGGCTTTATAAGAACGGCGTTCCCTTTTATACTAACCGCAATTAATGACAAATTTAAAGAGCAAATTTAACGCAATGTCATCTCTAGTGAAAAATACCCAGCTTGCAGCTAACTTACAAGTTAAGTCAAAAACGACATTGGACTTGGCACGAGATATTCTTCTGCTAGAATCCAGAGAAATTGATGCGCTTGCTTTGCGACTTGATGAACGCTTCACGGCTGCGGTTGCTCTTATCCTGCAATGCAAAGGTCGTGTTGTTGTGAGCGGCATGGGCAAGTCTGGCCATATCGGAGGAAAAATAGCGTCTACGCTTGCCAGCACTGGTACCCCGGCATTTTTCATGCATCCTGCTGAAGCTAGCCATGGTGATTTAGGTATGATCACCTTGGGCGATATTGTGATTGCACTTTCCAACTCGGGTGAAAGCGATGAAGTTTTGGCTATCGTGCCTCCACTTAAGCGTTTGGGTGCCAGCATTATTGCCATTACTGGCAACGAAAATTCTTCCTTAGCCCAGGCCGCTGATATTCATTTAAGCGCGCATGTCAGCAAAGAAGCATGTCCTTTAGGCTTAGCACCCACCTCAAGCACGACTGTTGCCTTAGCTCTAGGAGATGCACTGGCTTTATGTGTATTAGATCAACGTGAGTTTACCGCCGAAGATTTTGCCCGTTCGCATCCTGGTGGCAGTCTAGGAAGGCGCCTTTTGGTCCATGTGAACGACTTAATGCGAAGCGGAAACAAGATTCCAAAAGTACTGGCTGACGCCCCGCTTTCGCAAGGCCTTCTTGAAATGTCAAACAAAGGGCTTGGCTTGACGGCCGTTGTCGATGCGAATAATAAACCAATAGGCATTTTTACTGACGGTGATTTACGCCGTGCATTTGAAAAAAATGTGAACGTGGCAAGTTCCTGCATTGCTGATGTAATGCACCCCAATCCATTCACCATCAATCAAGATCAACTGGCAATTGTAGCAGTTGAAATTATGGAACAGCGCAAAATTAATGCCTTGTTGGTAACCAACGATACCGGCATTTTAGTCGGCGCCATAAATATGCATGACCTTTTATTAGCCAAGGTAGTTTAAGTCGCAATGACCAATTTAAATCTTAATGCCGCATTACTAAAGCGCTTTCAAAAAATTAAGTTACTTGTCCTTGATGTAGATGGAGTCATGACCGACGGTGGCCTCACCATAGGTGATGATGGTCAGGAATATAAAACCTTTCATACCCACGATGGCCTAGGCATGAAGTTACTCAAAGCGAGCGGTGTCGATTTAGCCATTATTACGGGCCGCACATCTAATGTAGTTAAAAAGCGCGCTGAAAGCACAGGTGTTGCCCATTTTTACCAAGGGGCAGAAGATAAATTGGAGGCCTTTAACGACCTAATCAAAACTTGTGGCTTGCAGGCAGAGCAATGTGCCTTTATGGGTGATGATGTGGTGGACTTACCGCCGATGCTGATTAGCGGATTGGCGATTGCAGTTCCTGCCTCTGCCCCACTGGTATTGAAGCATGCACATTATGTGACCAATAAATCTGGCGGTTATGGTGCAGTGCGCGAAGTATGTGAACTAATTATGCAGGCACAAGGTACATTTGATGGGCAAATGTTACAATTTTTAACTCAAGCGCATATCTCAAATTAAAGTGATGACTGACGTATTGACATCTAAACTAAAAATTTAAAATGAAAACGCCAGTACGCTCAGCGCTTCTATTCCCCTTACTTTTGCTATCCATCCTTGCATTATTAACATTTTGGATTAACAAAATAGTACAACCTTTGGCGCCTAAGGTTGATGGGAGTAGTCGCCATGACCCAGACTATATTATGAGTAAGTTCTTGACCACGCAAATTGACATTAATGGTGATCTTCATTACAAATTAGCTGCGCTAGAAATGCGTCACTTTCCTGATGATGACACCACGTATTTACAGAGTCCGCATTACACCCAATTTAGTATTGGCAAAGCAGATTCTCAAATTCAAGGATTGCGGGGAACGGTGTCATCTAAAGGTGATAAAGTGGAGTTGTTTGGCAAGGTTAAGTTCACGAGACCCGCTTTTGGGGGTAAACAGGAGAGTACTTTAGAAACTGAACATCTAATTATTTTTCCTAACCAAGATTTGGTTCGTACAGAAAGTCCGGTCATCATTCGGCAGGCGCCTAAAACGATTATTTATGCCACTGGCATGATCTATGAAAAAAAGTTAGGCACTCTCACCTTGCTTCATAACGTGCGTGCTCACTATGAAAAACCTCCTCTAGTCGTTGATAAAAAAAGGCCACCTGGGGTTTCAGCGAGCACAAAACCCAAACAAACTGCCGTCAAACGGCCAACCGCTTCAAATACCAACAATGCCCGCATTCGGAGACGTTATGACTAAGCATACATTAAGACCTAAACTAAGTTTCGGCTTAATCTTTATAAGCTGGATAATATTAGGATACTCTCCCCAAATATTCGCCGAAGCATCTGATCGTGACAAGCCCATCGATTTAGAAGCAGATAACGTTAAAAATGATGATGCAAAACATACCAGCACTTATTTAGGTAACGTGATTTTGACTAAAGGCTCCATTATCATTCATGCCGACAAACTCATCGTCCGAGAGGATCAGGAAGGCTTTCAACATAGTACATCTTTCGGAAATCCCACTACATTCAGGCAAAAACGAGAAGGTAAAAATGAGTATATTGACGGCAGTGCACAACATATAGAATATGATGCGCGCATGGATAAGGTACAACTTTATACTAAGGCATGGGTGAAGCGTGGGGAAGATATCGTGCATGGCGATTACATCATGTATGACGCCAATGCGGAATATTCAGAAGTCTTGAGCGGTGGGCCAAAGTCAGCTACTCCAGGCACACCGAATGGCAGGGTTCGGGCCATTATCCAACCTAAGAATACAACGCAGATCGATCCTAGTTCCGATAACACAAAAGCTAGCAATGGAAGTAAAACTGATGCTGATCATAAAAAGCCTGTTGATACTAAACCTGCGCCGGGGATTAATAATAACGGCGCAGCAATTAAAGACTCTCGCTTTAGCCGAAGCTTAGACTCAAATAACTAAGCTCAATAATTAAAGCAATTTTTCGATAACTCACTAGCTACTTTATAAAAGCCAACCACCATGAGCGAACTCATTGTAGAAAATTTACGAAAATCATACAAAGCCCGCACAGTGGTTCAGGATATTTCTTTGCGCCTCAAAAGTGGTGAAGTGGTTGGATTGCTTGGTCCGAATGGCGCCGGTAAAACTACTAGTTTTTATATGATAGTAGGCTTGGTCCTCTTGGATGCTGGCAGCATTTCTCTGGACGGCAAAGACTTAAGCCATATGCCTATCCATAAGCGAGCGCGCATGGGGTTATCTTATTTGCCGCAAGAACCTTCAATCTTTCGTAAGCTGACAGTTGCTGAGAATATTATGGCGGTGCTAGAGCTTCAAGACATGACTGTAGAAGCAATTAATGAGAAATTGGACTCCTTGCTTGAAGAGCTTCATATCAGTCACATTAGGGATAATCAGGCAATTAGCTTATCCGGTGGAGAACGGCGTCGGGTTGAAATTGCCCGTTGCTTAGCATCAAATCCTAGCTTCATTTTGCTCGATGAGCCTTTCGCAGGGATTGACCCGATTGCAGTAATCGACATTCAAAAGATTATTCGCTTTTTAACCGCACGCAATATTGGTGTGCTGATTACCGATCACAATGTACGTGAAACTTTAGGTATTTGTGACCGAGCCTATATTGTCAATCAAGGCCATGTGTTTGCCTCTGGTATACCGAGTGAAATTGTAGAAAATGAGAACGTACGAGACGTGTATTTAGGAAAAAATTTCCGTCTATGAAACAGGGTTTTCAACTTAAGTTCTCACAAAATCTATCATTAACACCTCAACTCCAACAAGCGATTAGGCTATTACAATTATCTAGCCTAGATCTTAATCAAGAAATTGATTTGCTAATGCAAACTAATCCTCTACTTGAGCGAGATGAGTCGGGTGAGGATGAATATGGCAATACAACAGAAAGTGCAACTGACGAAACTGCAAGCTTACAAACTTCACAAGAATCTAATATAGATAGCTTTAATGCAGACGCTTCTGAAACTTATGCAGACGCTAATCAGGGTATAGAAGCTAACCAGCCAAATGAAATCACAGAATTCGATACAAATCCAACTAGCACAGAATATGCCGCTGAATTTAATGATGAGTTTGATGAGTTTTCTAATGGAAGTCGCTGGGATGAAAATAGCACGCCACCAGATGATGACAGCGACTTCAGACAACAAGAAACATTGCCCACAAGTTTGCGTCAGCACTTGCTATCCCAACTTAAATTAATGCCATTGTCAGATCGCGATCAAACTTTGGCGTTATTGCTTGTAGATAGCATTAATGAAGATGGCTACTTAGAAGAGTCAATAGAAAATATTGTTGAACAAATGCCCCTAGAACTTGGAATAGAGGCATTGGAACTACAGACAGCATTGCATCATGTTCAGCATTTAGATCCGGTAGGCGTAGGAGCTCGTAGTTTAAGTGAGTGCCTTTCATTACAACTAGAGTTATTGCCTAGCAATACTCCCTGCCTAGCCTTAGCAAAGAAAGTAGCCAAACAATATTTGTCTTCACTAGGAGCACGCGACTTTACAAAGCTGAGGAAAGAGCTAGGCTGTGATGAAGCCACATTAAAGCAGGTACAGAAACTGATCACTAGCCTCAATCCAAGACCTGGAAGTGCGTTCAGCTTTATAGGATCACAACACTACATTCAACATGAAGTGATCGTTAAAAAAATAAAGGGTATTTGGATTGCTAGCCTAAATGACGGTGTAATTCCAAAACTCAAAATCAACCAACTTTACGCCAACATAATAAAACGAAATCGTGATAGCTCTAGCCAGTATTTGCAAAGCCAGATGCAGGAAGCTAAGTGGATGATTAAAAATATCCAGCAACGATTTTCAACCATATTACGCGTCTCAAAGGCTATTATTGATCGCCAACGTAATTTTTTGGAATATGGTGAAGTCGCTATGCGACCATTAGTGTTGCGAGAAATTGCCGATGAATTAGGCTTACATGAATCGACTATTTCTCGCGTAACCACCAATAAATATATGCTGACACCACGTGGGATTTTTGAGCTTAAATATTTCTTTGGAAGCTCGGTAGCTACTGATAGCGGCGGCACCTGCTCAGCCACTGCAATCCGCGCATTAATTAAACAACTGATCGATCAAGAAAATCAAAGAAAACCTTTCTCTGACAATCAAATTACCGAACTATTAGCTAAACAAGGAATTGTGGTTGCGCGACGCACAATAGCAAAATATCGGGAGTCATTAAATATTGGTGCAGCCAACTTAAGAAAGTCATTATAAAATTGTTGTTATAAAAAATAGTTGTCGCCGCTAGCACAGACGGGAATTAAAGTAGTAAACTGAAATTGTTCGGCGAGTTTTGAAGTACAAAAAATTTTTAATTACTGCAGGATTTTCTGCACACTGCTCCAAACTGGAAGTTTGATGTTTCAAAACTTGAAGGATATTTTAAAAGGAGCGAGTCATGAATTTACAATTAACTGGTCTACATTTAGAAGTAACCCCAGCATTACGAGATTATGTCACAAGCAAACTTACCCGAATTAGCAACCACTTCGATCATGTCATTGACGTTAAAGTGACATTAAGTGTTGAAAAACTCGCCCAAAAAGTAGAGGCCACGTTGCATGTTCCTGGAAATGATCTACATGCTGCTTGCAGCGATGAAAATATGTATAGCGCAATAGATATGTTGACCGATAAACTTGATCGCCAAGTAGTAAGACATAAAGAAAAAAATAGCGATCATCACAAAACAAATGGCGCCGTTAAGCACCAGGTTGTTGAAGAATAAATTCTATATTTTCGTAAACACTTATGGCTCAAATTAATGTAGCTGAGCTATTCAAACAAACCCGCCGCAAGCTCAAATTGAACTGGGTAGCTGGAGTGAGCGGTGGGTCTAAATCCCTCACTAGTGTAGCTGTCACTAAACCATCATTGGCGCTTATTGGACATCTTAATTTTGTACATCCCAATCGCGTTCAAGTGCTAGGCTGTGCTGAAATGGATTATTTGCGAAGTCTGCCACCTACAGAAGCAGCACAATCAATTGCTAATTTATACTCAACGGACTTGGCTGCGGTGATCGTAGCAAATGGCGAAAAAGTACCAGATACTTTAATTGCCGCGGCTGACAAACATATCACGCCCCTTTTTACCTCAGCTTTACAGAGCCCTGTACTAATGGATATTTTGAGCCATTTTTTAGCGCAAGCAGTGGCAGATTCGGTCAGCCTGCACGGGGTATTTATGGAGGTACAAGGTTTTGGTGCGCTGATTAAGGGCGATCCTGCCATCGGAAAAAGTGAACTAGCATTAGAACTTATCTCCCGTGGCCATCGACTTATATCTGATGATATAGTGGATTTTTATCGCATTTCACCAGAGCGTATTGAAGGACGTTGCCCACCTTTATTACAAGATTTTTTAGAAGTACGTGGCTTAGGAATTTTGAATATTCGTGCACTATTTGGTGACAACTCAGTTAAACCCACTAAACCGCTGGATCTTATTATTCATTTAGAAATGGCTGATAAACAAGCCCCTCAGTTATTGGACCGACTCAGCAGCAAAATACAAAATGAACAGGTGCTTGGGGTGAAAATTCCTATGGTACGCATCCCCATTGCCGCTGGTCGTAATATTGCCGTGCTGGTTGAGGTTGCTATACGCAACCACATGCTACTATTACGAGGAATCAACGCTACCAAGCAGTTTACTCAGCGTCAACATCGTGAAATGAAAAAATCTAAACCAACCAATTAATTTAGATTGCTATTAGGAATGAATTCCATAGATTGTTAAATCAAGATGAAACAGCTTATTATCGTTACCGGACTATCCGGATCAGGCAAGAGTATAGTACTGAGAGCACTTGAAGACAGTGGGTATTATTGCATCGACAATTTACCTGCGACCATGCTTCCAAGCATTGCTGAGCATTTACAGTCAACCAAACTTAACTCCACTAAATTTAATGTGATTAATGAAGACCGTGTAGCAATTAGCATTGATAGTCGCAGCGCGGCTATCGAAACCCTACCCGCACATATTGATCAACTCAAAGCACAAAACATCAATACCCAAGTTCTTTTCTTAGAATCAAATGTCGAAACATTAGTCAAAAGATTTAGTGAAACGCGGCGTAAACACCCATTAAGCAAAGACACTGCAACCCTTGCAGAAAGCATTGCTTTTGAACGAGAGTTGCTTGGCGATTTAGGCCAATTAGGTCACGTAATTGATACTAGTAACCTTAGTGCCAACACCTTGCGTGGCTGGGTTAAGGATATCGTCGCCAGCGAGCATAAGGGCTTGACGGTTCTATTCACGTCATTTGGCTTTAAGCATGGCATTCCACTTGATGCAGACTTCGTGTTTGATGTTCGTTGCCTGCCTAACCCCCATTATGATAAAAAAATGCGAGACCTCACTGGCCATGATGCCTTAGTGCAGGAATTTTTAAATAAGCAAAGTAATGTGCTTGAAATGTTGCAAGACATCCGTGGTTACATAGAAAAATGGTTGCCCTGCTTTATTACCGACAACCGTAGTTATCTCAATGTTGCCATTGGCTGCACTGGCGGCCAGCATCGATCCGTTTTCTTTGTTGAACAATTAAGTGAATACTTTAAGTCGCACCAAAAAGTACTGACGCGGCACCGAGAATTGAAATAAGTTTTGGAATAACTCTTTAAAGTTGAGAATAAAATGATAGGTATTTTAATTATCGCGCACGGGAATTTAGGCGAAAGTTTGCTTGAATGCGCACAACATGTGATGGGGAAACAACCACAGCAAATGGCTTGCCTCAATATAAGTAGTAATGATGACCCAGTATCCATGCTACCTAGAGCTTTAGCCATGGTCAACGAACTTAATAGTGGCACTGGTGTATTAGTACTGTCAGATATGTATGGCGCAACCCCCTGCAATATCGTAGGAAAGTTATTACAACCTGGTTCAGTGGAAGGTGTTGCTGGTATTAATCTTCCCATGCTTATCCGAACCATCACCTATCAAGATGAACCACTACAAACGTTGATTGATAAAGCAGTCAGTGGCGGTCGTGAGGGGGTGGTGCATTTCACCCAAGAAAGCTGTGAACGCTATGTATGACTAATTTAAATCCAAATCTTGCATCCAATGCCGAATTAAACGAAATAACAGGCTTACAATAATATGATTAGCACTCAATTAGAGATTATCAACAAATTAGGCTTGCATGCTCGCGCCTCCACTAAGCTCACTCAGACGGCGAGTTGCTTTAACAGTGAAATTTGGTTAGAACGCAATGGCCGCCGCGTCAATGCGAAAAGTATTATGGGAGTGATGATGCTGGCGGCAGCCAAAGGCTCTATTGTGAACCTTGAAGCCAATGGTGATGATGAGGTGTTAGCTATGACTGCGCTAACCGAGCTGATAAATAACTATTTTGGTGAAGGCGAGTAACACAATGTCAATCTTAAGCATGCTGCGTAATGACTAGCTTTAGCATTCATGGTGTAGGGGTTTCCAGTGGCATTGCTATTGGGCAGGCTCATCTCGTTTCCAATGCGTTGTTAGAGGTTGTACATTACCAACTGCCAAAGCATTTAATTAATAGTGAAATCCAACGTTTTAGTGATGCAATCATTTCGGTTAAGCATGATCTAGAACAGATTAAGCTCAGTTTACGGAGCAATGCACCTGCCGAATTAAGTGCATTTATTGGCACGCATTTGATGATGCTGGCTGACCGCTCACTATCTGAAGTTCCAAAAGATATCATTCGCAAGGAACAATGTAATGCAGAATGGGCCATTAAACTGCAGATGGATGACATTGTTGAACAGTTTGAACAGATTGAAGATGAGTATCTCCGCGAACGTAAGCAAGATGTGATTCAAGTGGTAGAGCGTGTGATTAAAGTATTACTAGGACACGCCAATCGACTTAGCAGCGTACAGCAAACCAGCGTCATTAATACTGAACGGAAATTGATTCTGGTCGCACATGACATCTCACCTGCTGATGCTATACAATTTAAGCAGCACCAATTTGCAGCGTTCATTACAGATGTTGGTGGTGTAACCTCGCATACCGCTATATTGGCGCGAAGTCTGAGCATCCCTTCTATTGTTGCACTGCAGCGCGCTCGTGATTTAATCAATGATGGTGAATTGATCATTGTGGATGGCAGCTTAGGTGTGGTTATTGTTAACCCATCAAAAGAGATACTCGCCGAATACAAGCTACGGCAAGAGCAATGGGAACTTGAACAGCAGAAGCTACAACGTATCAAGTCAACCAAAGCGGTCACCATGGATGGCACCCAGATTGAGTTATTTGCCAATATTGAAGTTCCCGAAGATGTCACAGCGGCCAAGTCATCTGGTGCTGTCGGAATAGGCTTATATCGGACGGAATTCTTGTTTATGAATCGTCGCGATATGCCAGATGAAGAAGAGCAATTTATTGCTTATAAAACTGTAGCTGAAGCGATGAAAGGTTCTGTAGTCATTATCCGTACGCTAGATTTAGGTGCAGATAAGCAAATGAATCCAGACACTATCATCAATTGCGCCAACCCGGCGCTCGGTTTGCGTGCGATCCGTCTATGTTTATCTGAACCTAAATTATTTCATACACAACTGCGAGCCCTATTACGCGCCTCTCACTTTGGCAACATCAAAATATTAATCCCCATGCTTTCTACGCTGGGAGAGTTGCGTCAAACTAAGCTTCTGCTGGAACGTGCCAAGCAAAGTTTACGTAAAGAAAGTATTGATTTTAATGAAAATATCGCACTAGGTGGCATGATCGAAGTGCCAGCAGCAGCCATCAATGCTGAAGCTTTTGCTAAAGAATTAGATTTCCTGTCTATAGGCACCAATGATTTGATCCAATACACCTTAGCCATCGACCGTACCGACGACAGTGTCGCTCACCTCTACAACCCACTCCATCCATCAGTATTAAAGCTGCTTTCTATGACCATTAAAGCGGCCGCTAAGTTAGGCAAGTCCGTGTCGGTATGTGGTGAAATGGCGGGCGATGCTAAATTCACCAAACTTCTAATTGGCATGGGGTTACGCCAACTGTCTATGCATCCATCCCATGTGTTGAACGTAAAACAACAGATACTTCATAGCCAGCTAAGCCATCTAAACAGTAATGCGCGGAAAGTGTTAGCGCTCACTGACATCGACAAAATAGAGCCGATGGTCACTAAGTTTAATCTACATTAAATCACTAAAAGGAATTGCCATGTCTAAAGACGAAACTTTAACTAGCCCAGCCAATCCTAATAGTGAAGAAAGAAACATTTGCACAATCACTCACCTTGCTGGCATCTTATTTTCATTTATTCCAGCATTAATTGTTTGGACGCTCAAAAAAGACGATAGCATTTATATTGCGACCCAAGCTAGAGAAGCATTGAACTTTCAAATTACAGTGCTGATTGGACACTTAGTTGCTGTCATATTAATTTGGGTGCTGATTGGATTTTTGCTCATGCCCGTCATTTGGTTACTGAATATTGTTTTATGCATACTCGCCGCAATATCCAGTAGCAAGGGCAAGGTTTATCGCTATCCCTTTAGTTTACGTTTGATCAATTAATTTGCATGGTGCTAAGACCACCTTAAAAGAAGGATTTACCGCATTGACTACCCCTACATTAAAAAATAATCCACTTCTACATTTCCTAGGATTACCTAAGTTTGAACTGGTGAAAGCTGAACATGTGTCACCCGCCATTGATCATTTACTCAACGAAGCCAGAGCTACAGTTGAAACACTGAGTCAAAACAATGTTGAGAAAGTCACTTGGGAGAACTTTGCTACTAAACTGGAGGATATGGAAGAGAAAATTGCGCGCGCTTGGTCACAAGTTGGCCATATGAATGCAGTAGTTAATAGCCCAGATTTACGCACTGCCTATAACGACAATCTATCTAAACTGACTGATTTCTATGCTGACCTAGGACAAGATGAGCGACTATACGCAAAATTTCGAAGCTTACGCAACAGTGATGAATTTGGAACACTCAGCCCAACAAAGAAAAAAATTATAGAAAATGAACTGCGTGATTTTCGCTTGGGTGGTGCTGAATTAGCACCTGATCATAAAATTCGATTTAAGGAAATTCAGGAACAGTTATCCAAACTTTCTGCCAAATTCGAAGAGAATGTTCTAGATAATACCAATGACTATGCACTTTATGTAGAAGATGCCAACACCCTTGCAGGCATTCCTGAAGATGTATTGCAAACTGCAAAGGAAACGGCACTCGCGGATGATAAAACTGGATGGAAATTCACGCTTCACTCACCGTCTTACTTCCCAGTATTGCAATATGGAAAAAACCGCGAGCTACGTGAGAAGCTTTATCGCGCCTACGCGACCCGCGCTTCAGAGTTTGGTAAGTCCGAATGGGATAATACGCCGTTAATTAAAGAAATTCTTCAACTGCGTCTAGAAGCATCTAAACTTCTAGGCTTTGCTAACTATGCGGAGTTATCGCTGGCCACTAAAATGGCAGAATCTCCACAACATGTGTGTGATTTCTTACAAGACTTAGCAGTAAAATCCAAACCATATGCCCTTAAGGACAAAGTAGAGCTGGAAGATTACGCTAACAAGCTTGGCATCCATAACATGCAGGCATGTGATGTAGCCTATGTCTCAGAAAAGTTGCGCGAAGATAAGTATGCTTTTTCGGACCTAGAGGTAAAGCAGTATTTCCCAGAAGCTAAAGTATTAGCCGGATTATTTAAAGTAGTCGAGTCTATTTTTGGCATCCATGTGACTCAGTCTCAAACTTCATTGTGGCATGAGACAGCAAGCTTTTATGATATCAAAGACCAATCCAACAAACTGATTGGTCAGTTCTACTTAGACTTATATGCACGAAATAACAAGCGCGGTGGCGCATGGATGGATGAAGCCATTACCCGTCGTAAACTAAGCGGCCAAGTCACCCTACCGGTAGCATTTCTAACTTGTAACTTCTCTGCACCCGTAGGCGGGAAGCCAGCATTATTTACCCATGATGAAGTGTTAACCATGTTCCATGAATTTGGACACGGATTGCACCATATGCTTACCCAAGTCGATGACTACAGTGTGTCAGGTATTAAAGGCGTAGAGTGGGATGCAGTAGAGTTACCTAGTCAGTTTATGGAGAACTTCTGCTGGGAATGGGATGTATTGCGTCATATGACAGCGCACGTTGACACTGGTGCACAATTACCACGCAGCCTGTTTGATAAAATGGTCGCGGCAAAAAACTTTCAGGCTGGAATGCAAACCATGCGCCAGATTGAGTTCTCATTATTTGATATACGCTTACATAGTGAATTTGACCCTTATGGCAACAAGACTGCATTAGATTTAATTGAAGCAGTACGTGATGAAGTAGCGGTAGTGCGCCCACCGAAGTGGAATCGTTTCCCAAATAATTTTACCCATATCTTTGCTGGTGGCTATGCGGCTGGTTACTACAGTTACAAATGGGCGGAGGTGTTATCTGCCGATGCTTACAGTATGTTTGAAGAAGATGGTGTACTGTCCAGAGAAACTGGTCAACGTTATTGGCAAGAGATTTTGGCACGCGGTGGTTCACGCTCAGCTTTGGAGTCATTTACAGCATTCCGTGGAAGAGAGCCCAATATAGATGCACTGCTTCGCCATAATGGCATGAGTTCAATCTAAAAAAGATCATATATGAAAAAATTGCTTAAAACTTTAGCTAATATTCTAACCGTTTGCACTACCCTATTTATGGTGGTCGGATTGGTTTATAGTTTGGTCAAAGACATACCCATTAGTGACTTATTTGCAGCAGTTTCCTTCTGTTATGTGGCTATTGCTACCTTTAACTTTCTTATACTCGGTGAAGCTACGCTGTGGCATAAACGCACTGATCTTTAGATTAATCTGTTTGGGGATTTCTAAGGATTTCAACGCAGCTGCATTGATAGAAATTACTTGTAAATCCTTTTAAACAACCTTTCTTATTTTAAACAGAGCGCTATGAAATTTGCAACTTGGAACGTCAACTCCTTAAATGTCAGGTTGCCACACTTACTAGATTGGCTAACCGATGCACAGCCTGATGTGTTGTGTTTACAAGAGACTAAACAAGAAGACGTAAAATTCCCCTATCAGGCCTTGCAAGAGGCCGGCTATGAAGCAATCCATATTGGGCAAAAAACCTATAATGGCGTTGCGATTTTAAGCCGCCATCCCATCACCAATGTTCAACGGAATATCCCCAATTTTGCGGATGATCAGCAACGGGTGATTGCTGCAGACATTAATGGCATTCGCGTTATTTGTGTCTATATCCCCAATGGGCAAGCCGTAGATTCAGACAAATATCAATACAAAATGCGCTGGCTTGCTGCACTAATAACTTGGCTGAAAAATGAATTAGTGACACATCCCAAGCTTATGTTGTTGGGTGATTACAATATTGCACCAGAAGACCGTGATTGTCATGACCCCGCCAGTTGGTTGGGGCAAATCTTAGTTAGCCCTGCAGAACGTGAAGCTTTTCAAAGTATGCTTGACCTTGGCTTGAATGACAGTTTCCGCTTATTTGACCAAGCGGATAAAAGCTTTAGCTGGTGGGATTACCGTATGATGGGATTTAGGCGTAATTTTGGTATGCGGATTGATCATATCTTAGTCAGCAATGCCCTCAAAACACAATGTATCGCTGCCACAATAGATAAGGCGCCACGTAAGCTAGAACGACCTTCTGATCACACGCCAGTATTACTAGAGATAGCCTAAGTGCTAATCAGCTTAGGCTTTAATTTTAATCCCTAACTGTTTAAGCTTACGGTATAAATGGGTACGTTCAAGACCTGCAATTTCCGCCAGCTTGCTCATATTGTGCATTGCAGCTTGCATATGATATTCAAAATAAAACCGCTCAAACTCATCTCGCGCTTCTCGTAAAGGTTTATCTAAATTAGATCCAACGATGTTCATGCCTTCTGCTTTAGGTTTAACAGCCCGCCTATCGTCACCGCCATTTTCCCATGGCTTGGCATGATCAAATTGATGCAATACACGATTTACATCTTCTAGGCTGATTTTCTTACCTAAGCTAGTTTGTATCAAGTTATGAATGACGGCATCAAGTTGAGCCAAGTCACCTGGCCAATCAGCATTACGTAAACTATTTAAGGCGGCAATATCAAACTCACGATACTCGATATCTGAAAGTTCAAACTGTAAGCTAGCAATGGCATTGGCTAAGTCTGGTATATCCTCTTTATGTTCATCAAGAGCGGGCACACGTAAGGATACTGCTGACAGTACCTGTAATAAATTATGATCAAATACGCCTTCAGTTTGTAGCTTGGGTAGATTCTCACTAGTGCTACAAACTACTCTTACATTGTACTTATCAGCTTTTGCAATCAGCAATAACAAGCCCTTTTGCTCAGTTTTATTAAGCTCTGTCAGCTCACTGATGTAGAGAAGACCATCACGTATGCTCTCTAAAATATCTAAAGGAGCTGTGGCCAACTGATTAAACTCACTTAGTTTAAGCCATGGTGTATTCACTTTTTGCAAGAAGCGTGCACACAGTTCTGCACCACATCCTTTGGGGCCAATAAGCAATACCGAACTTGGGCTGGTGCTGGTGCTGGTGCTGGCAGCAATCTTATCTAAACGATCTTTTAGTGCCACTACAATTGGACTCTTACCCAAATTAGCCAAATTCATCTCTGATTTAGGTAAGTGCTCACTATGTTTTAAAGCTTCACCGACCGTCTTTAAAAGTTTCTGAAGTGCGATAGGCTTTTCTAAAAAATCAAAAGCACCAATGCGCGTCGCTTCAACTGCAGTGTCAATTGTGCCATGACCAGACATCATGATCACTGGCATTGTCAGCAAGCCACCACTACCCCATTCCTTTAATAGCGTAATGCCATCACAATCCGGCATCCAAATATCTAACAATACGATATCTGGTCTTTCATGTAAGCGCGCAGCACGGGCCGCGGCAGCATTCTCAGCCAGTTCGACTTGGTAGCCTTCATCTTGCAAAATATCGCGTAATAGCTCGCGTATGCCTATCTCGTCATCGACTACTAATATACGTTTTGATGCCATGTGTTTTATCTTTGAATACTCAATCGGTTATTGCAATTAAAGTGAAATGGGTGAGGATAATGGAATACTAATAGTCACAATAGCACCGTTACTTTCACTTACTAAATTAGTAGCATTCTCAATTTTAATGCTGCCTTTATGCTCTTCAATAATTTTCTTAACAATCGCTAAGCCAAGGCCAGTACCATGAGGCTTGGTAGTGATGTAGGGCTCAAAAATATGTTGCATCATCTCCGCTGGGAAGCCAGCACCATTATCTTGTACCGTTAATACCAACATCTTTTTAATGGCTTCCGTTCGCACGGTAATCATCGGATTCACATGTTGCGCAAGAGCATCTTGCGCATTTTGTAGTAAATTATGGATAACTTGGCGCAACATAGTGCTATCACCTTTGATGTTGCTTGGTTTTTTAGATAACAATAAATCTAGCTTAATACCTGGTAAATCGTAAAGCGATATAACCTCATGGATAAGCGCATTTAAGTCTAGGTGCTCCAGTTTTGGTGCAGGAGACCTTGCATATTCACTAAACTCATTGACCATACGCTTCAAAGCGTCCACTTGGTTGACGATGGTTTCGGTAGAACGTTTTAATATTGCCGCATCGGACGCCTCTAATTTACCCAATAACTTATGCGCAAGACGTTCTGCAGATAGCTGTATAGGTGTTAAAGGATTTTTAATTTCATGCGCCAAACGTCTAGCCACTTCACCCCAAGCCGCGTCTCTTTGTGCCTGTACCATAACAGTGGCATCGTCAAATACCGCTACATAACCACCATCTGGCAACAGTGTGCCACGTAGGGTTAAAATTTGCTTCCCTTGAGCGTTTGCTAATTCTATTTGTGTTTGTGCTTCATCTTTTTGAACATTTTTATGGCTGTTTTTTTGCTCTAAATCTTGATGACTATGCGCGCTTATTGCATGTAAAAAATCAGATAAAGCTGGTTTCTTCATCATAATTTCAGATAAGGAAAATCCTACATAGCGCTCTAAATCTACACCCAATATACTAGCAGCAGCTTGATTAAAAGTACGCAACTCACCGTGCTCATTCAATGCGATTACGCCAGAAGATAAATGGGCAAGTATGGTTTCTAAATAACCGCGTGCTGATTCTACGCGCGCTCGGCTGCCCTCTGCCGCCTTGGTCGCATCGCTTAACTGTCTCGTCATACTGTTAAATGAGGCTACCAATATCCCCAACTCATCTTTACCATGCTCCGGTAGTACAATACTATAGTCACCACTCGCAATAGCTTTAGTGCCCTCAGCCAATACAGTAAGCGGTGCAGATAATCTTCGACTGAGTACAAAGGCAATAGCAACCGCACTTAACATCGCCAGCATCATCACCAAAGTTAGCGTGAGCGTAAATACTTCGCGTAACGAAGTTCGGCTATAAGAGAGCTTTTGGTAGTCCTGATAAACATCTTGTACCGCCTCTGCCGTCGTAGCAAGAGACTTTGGCACAGGTTGTAACAGTTGCAAGATATGCGTTTCACCTGCAATATCCTGCACAGAGACAGGTAGCAATACGCGTAAATAAAGGCCCTTTTTACCAATAGGCTCAATACTCCCGATAATATGCTGCCGCGCTTGTCTTAACTGGTTCAAGGTAGGCAGTTCAGGTAAAAAACTAGTCGAGTCACTACTCGATACCGCTAAAATTCTGCCCTGTACCGTAAGTAATGTCGCATCTTGTATACCGCTTTTCTCGCGAAGGTCATTGAGCATAGAGAAATGCATATTCGCTGGCTGGAATGCAAGGCTAGTTCCCATGCTTTCACCTTTATCTTTCACATCCGCCAACATGACATCTAAAGCGGTGCGACCTAAATTAAGACCACCCTCAAGCGCCGCCTCCACTTTTACATTAAACCAAGACTCTATTGAACGAGTTAAAAAATTGACGGATACCAAATATACAATCAAGCCAGGAATAATCGCCATCAACGCAAATGTGGTCAGTAATCGCAGAGTAAAGCGACTGCCCATTACTCCCTGACGAATTCTTCTATAAATGCCAAGCAACTGCAGCGCGATCAATGCCACTAGAAAAGCAGCTAATACGAGATTGAGTGTGACGAGTAAGGTGAAGTATTCTCCAGAGGCTGCAGTATTAGCACTGGCACTGGATAGCAGATAAAGTAATAGCGCTCCTAAAGTAGCACTAATAAAAACGATGTATTTCATTATTTAGATTCGGATTTAACTAAGTTGGGCAACCATTCAAAGCGCTGAGAACTCAATTTCCAATCATTTGAGCCCAGCGCATCGACCTGTAGTGATTTTGGCAGTTTTTTGTAGTCCAATCGCATTAATAAGAATGCTCGATACTGCGAGCTTTTCCCCAACTCAGATTTTTGTAAAACCTTCAAATCCCTTAGTGTGGATAACTCTTGCTGCGCCTCAGTTAAAGAAGCGAAGGTTTTTTGCTGCTCATCTCGAATCACTAAATATTGCCTTGATAATGCGTGATAGCTCAAAGTTACATGTTGCGAAACAGTTTTAATTTCATCGTCAAACCAATACTTTCGAGGTGAAATTAACTGAAATTCAACCAAAAAATTAACATCGAAACCTTTATTAATCATCTGCTCTAATTCATCGTTAAACTTAATATCAAAATCAGCATTAAGCACATAATCTTCATCAACTGCAATCAAGTCTGCACTTTTAACATACAAACTACTATTGGTCGCGCATGCATTGGTTGCAAGCAATGCAAACAAACATGCGCAAAGAAATTGTTTAAACTTTTTGTAATAATGCATAGAAAAATCCATCATGTGCAATTGAAGGAATAAGTTGGCCATTAATATGTATAAGGTTACTCTCTGCGTGACCGACTGGAAGCTCAAATGGTATTTGCTTAGCATCGGCATTATTTTGTAAAAATTTATCCACTTGCCCCTGATTTTCTTCGTTAAAAACTGAACAGGTTACATAAAGTAATTTACCACCCTTTGCCAACATCTGCCATAAACTCGGCAGAATTTTCGCTTGTTGTGCGGCAAAAGATGGAATATCAGCCTCACGACGCAACCACTTAATATCGACATGGCGACGAACTATGCCAGATGCAGTACAAGGAACGTCGGCCAAAATTCTGTCAAAGACCACTCCATCCCACCAACTGGAAGAGGCAGCATCACCTACTACTAAATTGGCATGTAAATGCAAGCGATCTAGATTGCTTTGAACTCTTTGTAAACGCACCTCATCGCTATCGAGCGAAGTCATCGCCACGTTAACCAGCTCGAGGATATGGCCAGTTTTTCCACCCGGGGCACAACAAGCATCAAGGACGCGTAAATTAGCTTTTAAATCTAATAAGTGTGCGGCTAGTTGCGCGCCGTAATCTTGCACAGAAACAATACCATCAGTAAACCCAGGGATTTTCTCTACTGGCTGTGGTCGGCTTAAAATTAAGGCCTGTGGGCCAATGGTGCTGGACTCAATATCTTGTCGCGTTAATAACTGTGTGTAATCGTCTATGCTGATTTTTTGTGTATTAATACGCAAAGTCATCGGCGGATGCTGATTACCAATTTTCAATATGCCCTGCCAGTACTGTGGGTATTGGATTTTAAGTTTATTAATCCACCATTGCGGATAGGAATAAGTCGCGACTTCACTGGTTTGCAATGCCCCCGCCAACTGTTCTTTTTGGCGTAAAAAATTACGTAAAATTGCATTAACCAAACCCTTAGCCCAGCTCTTCGCTACCGGTCTTTTTAACTCGCTCACTGCATGAACGGCTTGATTGACCACGGTAAATGCATCAGCTTTATCATGCAACAGCTGATAAACCGCTACCAATAACAATGCATGAATACGATCATCCGTGAGCTGTTTTTCCAATAACTGTGTGAGATAGGCTTCAATTTCGCCGTAAAAGCGCAATGTGCCATAGCTTATATCTTGCGCTGCGCCACGTTGCTGTGGCGTTGCATTAGGAAATGGGGCTAATGCCGCTGGTAGCGCCAAGGTTAAATTGCGGCCCGTTAATACTTGATTAACGGCGTTAGCGGCGATTTGTTGAGATATATACAAAGAGAACTTTCTTGAAATGAATACCTATTGGTTAGGTACTGATTTTACTTGATAAGTTAGCTACTAGGTACTTTATGCACTAGTTAGATTAGCTGCCGTAAACATATCACCTATTGCTAGGTTGCGACTCTGCGCAAAAACAATAGATTCAAGACATTTAGCCCCTGGGGCTTGAAGCATAGTGATCCGCAGTAGGCCTTCACCGCAACCCACTAAAATTCCCTCATCTATCGATATAATTCTACCTGGCTCAGCTTGACCATGCTCTGCAACAGCCATCCAAATACGACAAACTTCGCCATTAAGGTGACTTTGTGCAACAGGGAATGGATTGAAAGCTCTGACTTGACGTGATATCTCAATAGCACTTTTTTGCCAGTCAATCGCAGCCTCAGCTTTTTCTAACTTATGCGCATAAGTTACCAAGGTTTCATCTTGGGGTGTAGATGATAATGTACCCGCTTGCTCTAACGTTGCCATAGCCGTCACCATCAATTTAGCGCCTATTGTGCTTAAGGCATCATGTAAAATCTTTGTGGTAACTGTTTCAGTAATCTTTATAGTGCCGCGACTGACCATTGCACCGGCATCCAAGGCAGGTACGACTTCCATTATAGTGACCCCTGTCTCAGCATCACCAGCCAAAATAGAGCGGTGAATTGGTGCAGCACCTCTCCAGCGTGGCAATAAAGAGGCATGAATATTGTAACAACCCATACGAGGCATGTTTAGAATAACGGTGGGGATAATCAAGCCGTAAGCAGCCACAATCATGACATCCGCATGCACCGCGGCTATCTGTTCTTGTACCAGAACATCTTTTAAACTTACTGGCTGCAACACTGATAGCTGATGTTGCTCCGCCAGCTGCTTAACTGGACTGGCCTTTAACTTCATTCCGCGGCCAGCAGGACGATCTGGCTGGGTAAGAACCATCACGATTTGATGACCAGCTTCAATCAGCGCTGCTAGGGCAGGGACTGCAAATTCTGGCGTACCAGCAAAAATAATTTTCAACCGAACCCCCTAAATATTAATATGACGTGATTTTGTGGGTTCATTATCACGATACTGCTTTAACATTTTATTTTTAATCCGGCTCCGCTTAAGCGGGGATAAATATTCAACAAAAACTCTGCCTAATAAATGGTCTATTTCATGCTGTATACATACACTCAATAAACCATGTGCTTTTAAAGTAAATTTCTTACCCTCATAGTTAAGTGCTTCAACGGTGACCTTTTCTGCCCTAGTTACAGTTTCATAGATGCCAGGCACAGAAAGACAACCCTCTTCGTAGTCTTGCTCCCCACTTCTAGCAATAATTTTAGGGTTAATAAACACTTGCAATTGATCTTTTGTCTCACTTGTGTCGATAATCAGCAATTGAATATGCGCATCAACCTGAGTAGCGGCCAAACCTATGCCTGGTGCTTCATACATAGTCTCTGCCATATCGTTAATTAATTGACGAATTGCAGCATCTACCTCAGCCACTGGTTTAGCCACGGTATGTAAGCGCGGGTCTGGATAATTAAGGATTTTTAAAATTGCCATATATGCTCTATTTCATTTCTTTAACAACTTGATTCGCTCAATAAATTCAAATCAATATAAGACTGGTTTAACATTAAAGCTTACAGGTACATTTTTAATCTAATGCCTATAAGATTAACAAAATATGTACAAACGCATTATAACGCTGCTCATGTTTTGTTGCTTAAGCTTTGGCGCTTACACTACAGGAGTCCATTTAAAAAATTCTCTAGTGGATATGTGATGCTTAGATTCTTCCCATTCCAAGTGACCACGGCTAAACTTCTATATAATCCTTAGCAATGGTCAACATTTATTCCTCTTGCGTGATTCTAAGAATTTAGAAGTTGGTGCTATCAAAACATCATTCAAAAATTGGCATGCATCCCATCCCATCAAATGTAATTACTTACATCATTTATAACCACTGCCTATATGCTCTCTAAACACAACGAAGATCTTGCAGAACAAGCATTGTGGATTAGTTTAAGTCGTACTCAAGGACTTAGCACACAAACCTTTTGTCAGTTGCTCAAAATTTTCGGCAACCCCCGTAACATTTATGCAGCAAGCTTACAGCAATTAAAAGCTGTAGTTCCCGATTCCATAGCTACTCAAATCCGTCATGGCATTGATGAAGAGGTGGAAGCTGAATCTATACAATGGCTGTCTCAAGAGAATAATTATCTCGTAACACTCGCCGACACCAGCTACCCAAAGGCGCTACTTGAAATCTCTGACCCACCACCTTTACTCTATGCTAAAGGTAATTTAGCCTTACTCAATCAACCTAGCATCGCTATTGTTGGCAGTCGCAACGCTTCTGTTCAGGGAGAAAGTAATGCCGGGGCATTCTCTGAAGGGTTATGTGGTTATGGGCTATGTATAGTAAGTGGCTTGGCCCTCGGGATTGATGCTGCTGCACATCGTGGAGCTCTCAAAGCAAATGGCGCAACAATTGCAGTGTTGGGCACTGGCTTAGATATTGTTTACCCAGCACAAAATAGAGATTTAGCCCACCAAATTGCTCAACATGGCCTACTAATCTCCGAGTTTGCTTTAGGTGAGCCATCGAAAGCACAAAACTTTCTAAGACGTAATCGTTTGATTAGCGGATTAGTTTTGGGCTGCTTAGTGGTTGAAGCCAACTTGCAAAGTGGCTCACAGATGACAGCACGACTTGCTGCAGAACAAGGAAGAGAAGTATTTGCAATCCCAGGATCAATCCATTCACCCCTGTCTAAAGGTTGCCATCAACTAATCAAGCAAGGCGCCAAGCTAGTGGATAGCCTGCAAGATATTGTTGAAGAAATGAATCTTTCAAACCTAGACTTAGGCCAAGAAGCATTATCATCTAATGACAGCAAAAAATAGTGTGCTTAAGTCACTTGACGATAAGCGAAGATTCATCCATGCTAATGTTACTGGCATTAGAAAGGAGTAGCACCAGCCTAATAGGCGAACAATATCGAAAAATTATGTAGTTCAATTTGTAATACGAGCGTTGTTTATTAACATACCTTTGTATTAAAGAAATATGCGTAAACCATCACACTTAACTTAAAAGTACTTATTCAAAAATATTTTATTTAAGGATACATGCTATGTTCGAAGTATTGGTTTATATGTTTGAAAACTACATTGACACCCATTTTAGACCTGATGACAACACGCTATCTAGCGAATTATTTGCAGCAGGATTTGATGAGCAAGATATTGACGGTGCATTTAATTGGTTTAATCAGCTCGAACGCATGGCTGATCAACCGGATATCTATGAAAAAGCACACCCAGTAAGCACACGTATTTTCACCAATGATGAACTCAAAAAAATTAATGGTGAAAGCATAGGCTTTGTTTTATTTCTAGTACAAGCCAAGATACTTAACACTGCCCAACGTGAGCTTGTTCTTGAACTGGCAATGAACCTACCACAACCTGAAATCAGCATTGAAGAAATGCGCTGGATAGTGCTAATGACTACCTGGGGTGCGAGCAAGTCTGGTCCGGATAAAACCAAAGACTATTTGTTTATTGAAGATGCCTTGCTTAATAAACAAAAACCGACACTGCACTAGCAATGGCGGCTTTCTAAAGCACTTACGCTAAACAAGAACTGCTTAGCGTAAGTCTTATTTACTGATATTTTGAATAATGCTGCTAATTATCCCAGCCTGATTCAATGTATAGAAATGCAACCCTGGCACACCAACCGCCTCCAAGGTTGCACATAACTCGCTTACCACATCAATGCCAAACGCACGCAAAGAAACCATATCATCACCATATTCCTCCAACCGCATTTTTAACCAGCGTGGAATTTCAGCCCCGCAAATACTGGAAAAACGCGCTAGCTGGGTAATGTTATAAATGGGCATAATGCCAGGCACGATAGGCACATTAATGCCCGCCGCTGCACACTGATCCATAAACCTAAAATAACCATCCGCATTATAAAAATATTGCGTAATCGCTGAATTGGCTCCAGCATCAACTTTACGCTTTAAATTCAGTAAATCAGCTGTTGGTGTTTTCGCTTCAGGATGGAACTCTGGGTAAGCTGCCACTTCTAGGTGAAAATGATCGCCGGTTTCCGCACGTATAAATTCGACTAATTCCAAAGCATAACGAAAATCACCTATACTCACTTCACCGGAAGGCACATCGCCACGCAAAGCTACCAAACGCTTAATGCCTAAATCTTGATAGGCTTGCAGCAAATCACGAATTTCAGACTTGCTCGATGATACGCAAGAGATATGGGGTGCAGCGACAAATCCTTCTTGTTGAATTTCAATCACAGTTTCCATCGTACGGTCGCGAGTTGAACCGCCCGCCCCAAAGGTTACTGAATAGAACTCAGGCTTAAATTGAGCCAATTGCAGGCGCGTTTCGCGCAACTTCTCAACTCCCTCACTCGTTTTAGGCGGGAAAAACTCAAAGCTAATTGAAGCTGTTGTCATTTATTCGTCTTTTGTATGATCAATAAAAATAGCTGATAAGAACCAAGAAATTACACTATAGGCTAGCGCGCCCATCATGCCAGCCATCATGGTTCTCACTTCAAAACCTTCTAGCCAATTACCCACCGCATAAAACAGTAGGCCATTAATGACTAAAATAAATAGCCCTAACGTCAAAATAGTAATTGGCAAAGTCAGAATCACTAAAATTGGCTTAATCAACATATTGACGAAGCCAATGACTAAGGCCGCCATTAATGCTGCACTGAAGCTAGCCAAATGAATATTAGGGACAAAATAAGCCACCGCTAACAGCGCGAGTGCATTTAATAACCATGCCACTAACAATTTCATCTGACTGCTCCTTTAACGCAGCAACATTACGCTTAATTAATAGCGATAAGTATCAGGCTTATAAGGCCCTTGCTTCTGAACCCCAATATAAGCTGCCTGCTCATCTGTTAACGTTGTTAGTTGTGCATTGAGTTTCTTCAATTGCAATACCGCAACTTTTTCATCTAAATGTTTAGGTAACGTATAAACACCCACTGGGTAATTGGCAGTTTGCGTAAACAGCTCAATTTGTGCAATAGTTTGATTAGCAAATGATGAACTCATCACATAGCTTGGGTGACCTGTACCACAGCCCAAATTAACCAAACGACCTTTTGCCAGCAAGATGATTTTTTTACCATCCGGGAAAATCACATGGTCCACCTGTGGCTTTATCTCATCCCACTCATACTGCTCAAGCGAGGTCACATCAATCTCATTATCAAAGTGGCCAATATTGCAGACAATGGCCTGATTCTTCATTTTAAGCATATGCGCATGTGAAATCACATGGTAGTTACCTGTTGCAGTTACAAAGATATCCGCATGTTCTGCAGCGTAATCCATAGTCACCACACGATAGCCTTCCATTGCCGCCTGTAATGCACAAATCGGATCAACTTCAGTGACCCAAACTTGGGCTGACAGCGCACGTAAAGCTTGCGCAGAACCTTTACCAACATCGCCATAACCCGCAACCACCGCTACTTTACCAGCGATCATTACATCAGTTGCACGTTTAATCGCATCAACTAATGACTCACGGCAGCCATATAAATTATCAAATTTAGACTTGGTAACGGAATCATTAACGTTAATAGCTGGAAATGCGAGCTTGCCCTCTTTATGCATTTGATACAAACGATGCACACCAGTGGTAGTTTCTTCGGTTACACCAATAATTTGCGCTAAACGTGTTGAATACCAAGTTGGATCCACTTTAATCTTTGCTTTAATCGCATCAAATAAACAGATTTCTTCTTCGCTCGTAGGTTTAGAAATTACTGATAAGTCTTTTTCAGCACGTGTCCCAAGATGTAATAACAACGTTGCATCGCCACCGTCATCCAAAATCATATTAGTGTATTGTGCTCGTCCATCTTGGCTTGCAGGCCATTCAAAAATACGATGGGTGTAATCCCAATACTCGGTCAAGTTCTCACCTTTAATGGCAAAAACAGGTGTTCCGCCATCAGCAATCGCTGCTGCCGCATGGTCTTGAGTTGAGTAGATATTGCATGATGCCCAACGCACATCTGCGCCTAAATCATTTAACGTTTCAATCAGCACTGCTGTTTGAATTGTCATATGTAAGCTACCAGTAATGCGTGCGCCTTTTAGTGGCTGCGCTGCAGCGAATTCTTCCCGAATAGCCATTAAACCTGGCATCTCTGTTTCAGCAATCGCAATTTCTTTGCGGCCAAAGCTCGCCAAATTAATATCGGCAACAATGTAATCTTTAAATTTTAAGTCAGTCACAGTATTCATTCTCTATCCTTGAATGTGTAACCGGAGGGAAATGGGGGGTGCTAAATGAAGGAGGTTAAAACGCTAATCTCACCCAAATTCCGTGTCCGGCACGGTTAATAATGGTGAGCGTCGTTAAAACGTATTCCGAGCCTGGGAGAAGACTCTCGCAACGCTCCTCGGAATAATTAATATTATACGCTATTAATAAATACTTAGTCTTCTCTGAATTGTATGAGCACTAATTATTTAGATAAAAAAAGCTCACATCAATGCGAGCTTTTTACGAACAATTGCTTAAAGACTTGGCTGTAAGAAGTTACTTTAATTTCTTAGCCTTTGATATGTCTGTTGGCGCGTCTGAAGTCGTCGTGCCTGGCTTGAATGAGGTCTTGATATAATTTTCCCCATCTTTAGAAATGCGTGTTTTCCATCCCGTAGTCCATTCAATTAAAATCGCACCATTTTCTTCTTTCCATGTGCCATGTTTCATTGCATCGCCATGCGTTCCAGAGGCCTTGCCGTCTAAGCTTAATGTTGCTTTGTATGAGCCACCATGTGTGTCACTCAACAACCAAGTTCCATCAAACTCCCCAGCAAAACTTATATTAGAAATTCCAAGCAATACGCCGATTAACAAGAGACCTAGTAGTTTATTAACTTTACCCATCATTGATACTCCTTTTAGTTATTTAAAACATTCAATTAATCAATACAGCCTATATACAAGCCAGTATATACTATTATGGATAGCACTTTAAGAATACCCAAAACTTAACACTTCTTCCATATCACACAAAGGACAGTCCGCGGGTTCCGCATGGCCAACGATTGAATCACAGGCGTCAGTAAACGCCAAATCTATCAAGACTATTGGGATGCGTGCATTTTCATGCATTGAGTAAAATATTTTTATGACGGGCTTCAATAAAGAGTTTGCGCCCTGCTCTACCACTACTCCCAAGCGCCCAGACTGAAGCTTAACCAAGGTACCCACTGGATAAATCCCAATACTCTTCACCAATGCTCTAAAGATTCGATCGTCAAACTGGCCTTCCAATTTGGACATGTCTTGCAAAGCCATGCCTGGTTGCAAACCCTCTTTGTAAGGTCGATTGGACGTAATGGAATCATATACATTACAGACTGCTGCCATCCTTGCAAAGATACTGATCGCATCCGCTTTTAGTTGATGAGGATAACCCAAACCACTTATCTTTTCATGATGATGCAGGCACACATCCAACACTACGGAATCGGTAATATTGGCCTTTAGCAACAATGCATGTCCAATCTCAGGGTGTAACTTAACTTTAGAAAACTCAGCTTCAATAAGTGTGGCGGACCTATTCGGCCTCTCAGTATCAATAGCTGTCTTGCCAATATCGTGAAGTAACCCAGCAAGGCCGGCTTGTCTAATTTTGTCGCTAGACAACCCCAGTTGCTTGGCCAAAACAATCATTAAAGCGCAGACAGCTATCGGGTGCAGGTAGGGGTAATCATCTTTGTGTTTTAGGCGCACTAAACTTATCAAAGCGTCAGAGTTATGCACTAAAGAAGCTACGATAGTATCCACCAATGCTAGAGCAGTGGGGGCACAAAGAGCTTTACCCATACGCAAATCATGAAACAAGGTAATGACAATAGCTTTTGATTCAGCAATCACCTGACCTAAACGTTCACGCTCTAAATTAAAGTAAGAGAGTTTGGCTTTTGTTTTTGTGGCAGGTACGGAATCAATATCTACTGGAACTTCCAAACTATCGACATCCAAGCCCTTAGCAGTGTCAATCACCAAAGCACTCACAGCACTAGTTTGAAGTTTTTTTAAATCCTCAGGATCCTCTAATTTGAATCCAGTTTTCCAAAACGGATGTTCAAGCCACGGACCTTGCAGCTCATGAATAAACATGCCTAAACACACTTGCTTTGTAGGAATAATTTTCAACATCGTCTATGCCCCTACTGTTGGAGAATTGCACAATTCCCCAATGGCACTGTGCAATTCATAGGACTAAATTGAAGCTTTTAATGCCTCAACTTTATCAGTAGCTTCCCAAGTAAATTCAGGTTCATCACGGCCAAAGTGTCCATAAGCGGCTGTTTTTGTGTAAATCGGTCGCAATAGATCTAACATTTTAACAATGCCTTTAGGACGTAAATCAAAGTGCTCTAACACCAACTGCCTAAGCACTTCGTCAGAAACTTTACCTGTACCGTAAGTTTCAATCATCACTGAAGTTGGGCGAGCTACACCAATGGCGTAACTCACTTGAACTAAGCAGCGCGACGCCAAACCAGCAGCCACTATATTTTTAGCGACATAACGGCCAGCATAAGCTGCACTACGGTCTACTTTTGATGGATCTTTACCAGAAAAAGCACCACCGCCATGGGGAGCCGCACCACCGTAGGTATCCACGATGATTTTACGACCAGTTAAACCGCAATCGCCTTGTGGACCACCAATCACAAAACGGCCAGTAGGATTAACCAAGAACTTAATCTCGCCCTTAATCAACTCTTGTGGCAACATAGGTTTAATGATTTCTTCAATCACTGCTTCACGAATTGCTTCCAAAGACATTTCAGGCGCGTGTTGTGTAGAAAGTACTACCGTATCAATTTTGTATGGCTTGCCATCCACATATTGAATAGTGACCTGTGATTTAGCGTCTGGACGCAACCAAGGTAAACGGCCATCTTTACGCATTTGCGCCTGGCGCTCCATCAATCGGTGACTAAGCCAAATTGGTAAGGGCATTAACTGCGGTGTTTCTGCTACCGCATAACCAAACATTAACCCTTGGTCACCCGCACCTTGATCTAACGGATCATCATCAGCGTTATCAACGCCTTGGGCGATATCTGGAGATTGTTTGTCATAAGCAACTAAAACTGCACAACCTTTATAATCAATACCATATTCAGTATTGTCATAGCCGATGCGCTTAATGGTTTCGCGTGCCACTTTAATATAATCCACATTAGCCGTGGTCGTAATTTCACCAGCCAATACAATTAAACCTGTGTTGGCCAAGGTTTCGGCAGCCACACGGGCATTTGGGTCTTGAGTTAAAATAGCATCTAAAATACTATCGGATACTTGATCGGCAAGCTTGTCTGGGTGTCCTTCAGAAACTGATTCTGAAGTAAATAGATATTCGTTCATTGTGCGCCTTGAGAAATTAAAAATAAAAATGAAGTGATTCGCATACTAAAGGCTGAAGCATGAAAATCAGGTCAATGTCTAGGCCGACATTCTACCTAACTTATTCAATCATAAGCATATAAATCAACAAATAAAACGCTAACTTTAATCAAGAGATTTATAATAGGCACATGAAATTAAAATTTACTAAAATGCACGGTATAGGCAATGACTTTATGGTCATCGATGCTATCAATCAATCCGTACACCTCACATCAGAACAAATTCAGGCGCTTGCCAACCGTCAATTTGGTATTGGCTTTGACCAATTACTCTTGGTTGAACCTTCGCAGGTTGCTGATTTTAAGTATCGTATTTTTAATGCCGATGGTAGTGAAGTTTCTCAGTGTGGTAACGGTGCACGTTGCTTTGCACGCTTTGTATACGATCAAAAATTAACGACCAAAAATGAAATAAGCGTTGAAACTGCCAGTGGTATTATCAAGCCAAAACTAGAAAAAAATGACTTGGTCACAGTGAATATGGGTATACCTAAATTTAAACCTAAAGATATTCCCTTTATTGTCGATACTGCCAATACTAGCTACACATTAAATCTAGACGATCAGTCGATCACTATTGCTGCCCTATCCATGGGTAACCCACATGCAGTCCAAATTGTAGAGGATGTTGATACCGCCCCCGTAGAGTCAATGGGAAGAAAAATCGAACAGCATCCAAGATTTCCAGCGCGAGTCAACGCTGGATTTATGCAAATCGTAGATCCTCACCATATTAAATTAAGGGTATTTGAACGTGGCAGTGGCGAAACCCTAGCTTGCGGTACTGGCGCATGTGCTGCGGTCGTTGCTGGTATAAGATGGGGACATTTAACATCCCCGGTATCAGTCACAGCTCGTGGCGGAGAACTACAAATCACATGGCAAGGTGGCGACACAGACATTATGATGACAGGTCCTGCAATCACCGTATTTAGCGGAAGTGTCAACTTACCGCTAGCTAAATAACCAAACACAGAAGAAAGAACTTGAAGGATAGTCATGCAACAAGTTAGCACTGAACAAAATAATGCCATTACCGCTGATCAAGTCAGCGAGTTCTTACGGAGTCATACTCATTTTTTTGAGCAACACGCGAGTTTACTCACTGAAATATATCTGCCAAGTCCACATGGTAATGGCGCTATTTCACTAGCTGAACGTCAACAATTAGCGCAACGGGACAAAATCCGAACCCTAGAAGCAATATTGGCTCAAATGGTTGAGTCTGGCAAACACAATAATTTGACGCGTAGCAAAGTATATCGTTTAAGTGTGCAATTACTTGCCAATCAAAACTTTGATACCCTGCAACCCCTAATCGCACAAAGTTTGCAACAAGACTTTGAGGTCACACAATCACTACTTCGTTTGTGGATACAACCTAGCGACAGCGCTTTAGAACAAGAGGCTGCTTTTACACCTGTAGATAAAACATTTAGTGATTGGGTCATCAGTTTAAATCAGCCATTTTGTGGTGCTAAACCTGATGTTGCTAAAGACTTGTTAGGTAGTCAGTCAGGCTCATTTGCTTTTATTCCACTAACCCTCAGTGCACATAGCGTTCAGGCAGGTGGCGTTCTCATATTAGCTTCAGACGATGAGCATCGCTTCAATGCCGAGATGGGAACGATTTATCTGACCTTAATTGGTGAGTTGATTAGTGCAGCATTGGCGCGCCATATTTAATGAGTTAGCGAAGAAGCCTAGTGAAGCATCTTAAAGAATACCTTCAGCATTTAACTTTCGAACGTGGTTTAAGCGCGCTTACTTGCAAAAATTACAGCCGAGATATTGCACTTTTAGAATCATTAATCCTATTGGCTGGCCTTAATGTCGATAGTTTAGCCACCTTATCAAACGCACAAATTAGACGCTTTATCGCAACACTTAATAGTCGTGGATTAAGTGGAAAAAGCATTGCTAGAGCTCTGTCTGCCTGGCGTGGCTTTTATGCTTATTTAATTCACCATCACGGATTCACGCAAAATCCAGTCATGGGACTTCGTGCACCAAAAATGGCCAAGACATTGCCACAAGCGCTATCAGTTGATCAGGCCGTCAAATTTGTAGATGTTCCTGGCGATGGAATTTTAGAGCAACGCGATCATGCTATTTTAGAACTGTTTTATTCTTCTGGATTACGCTTGTCTGAGCTGGTGAGTTTAAATCTAGACATGGTGGACTTTGGTGAAGGTACCGTTACCGTTACCGGCAAAGGTAATAAAACGCGCATTATTCCTATGGGAAGTCACGCCATCAACGCCATACAAACTTGGTTACAACATCGCGCACTCCTCTCCATAAGCGACCAACATGCCCAAGCTTTATTTGTCACACAACAAGGACGTAGAATCACCCCCCGTGCAGTGCAATATCGGGTAAAAGAATGGGCACTCAAACAGGGCGTTAACTCCAGCATGCACCCACATATACTGCGCCATAGCTTTGCTACCCATGTGCTACAATCCAGTCAAGATCTTCGCGCAGTCCAGGAAATGCTCGGTCACGCGAATATAAGTAGCACTCAAATTTACACGCATCTCGATTTTCAGCATTTAGCCTCCGTATACGACAAGGCTCATCCACGTGCTAAAAAATAAATCAGCGAGAGAATGAATTTGTGTCTGCTTGCTTGGTCATTTACACAATATCAAAAATTACATCAACCCACTTAAGGAACCTCAATGGAACACACTCTACCTACACTACCTTATGCTAAAAATGCTCTAGCACCCCATATCTCAGAAGAAACCCTAGAGTTTCACTATGGTAAACATCACCAAGCTTATGTGAACAATCTCAATAACCTAATTAAGGGAACAGAGTTTGAGACTAGCAGCTTAGAAGAAATTATCAAAAAATCTTCAGCGGGCATTTACAATAATGCTGCACAAATCTGGAACCATACATTTTTATGGAACAGCATGAAACCTAATGGTGGTGCTGCTCCTACTGGCGTATTAGCGGATGCAATTAACGCTAAATGGGGTTCATTTGATGACTTCAAAAAAGCATTTCAAACTTCAGCAGTTGGTAATTTTGGATCTGGCTGGACTTGGTTGGTTAAAAAAGCGGATGGCTCAGTAGATATCGTTAACATGGGTGCTGCTGGCACACCACTAACCACTGGTGATCAAGCGTTATTAACCATCGACGTTTGGGAGCATGCTTATTACATCGACTACCGTAATGCACGTCCTAAATATGTAGAAACATTTTTGACTTCATTAGCCAACTGGGATTTTGCCAGCGCAAACTTTGCAGGCTAAGACCATAGTGAAGCTTTAAAAAATAAAGGCCGCCATTGCGGTCTTTATTTTATATTGGAGCCTACGTTTCTGCTATCATTTCTAAAATGTTACAGCGTTTAATACTTATCCTATCTCTGATTGCGTCGTTTGGCCTAGCCCAAATCGGTGCCATTAGTCATGAACTCTCGCATTACGCCGATACTAGCGTGCAATTTCAGCAAGTTAACAACGACGAGAACGCTAACAAAAGAGGCCAACCCGCTCACAACCATCACTGTGAAAAATGTCTTAGTTATGCCGCTTTGGGCAATGCCGTTACTAGCAGTCACATCACATTCACCGTAGCCTCAACACAAAACCGCCTGACCAGTCATCAGCGCAATAGCACTGGCGTCAGTAAACTTCGCACTTATAGCGCTCGCGCACCTCCAGTTCTCGCTTAATTATTAGTTATTTTCGCCCGGCTCATCTGAGTTTAGGCGTTATTTTCGGTCATCATTTTGGCCAATATTACTATTGCTTCGCGAGATATTGATGAAGAAGTTACCCCTTAATCAGCACGTTTGGTTGCCACCTAATCATGCTTACAAATCCATACTCTTTAGCATAATGACCGCACTTTCCAGTCCGATGAGCTTAGCTGATGAAGCGACTGACGTTGTATTACCCTCAGCGTCAGTGCCTATTAATCCGATAAATTTAGAGACAGATCAACATATCGCACCAGCGAAGGTATTAATTGGAGGGGATCAATCTCTTAAAAGAGAAAGCATTGAACTGCCAGCCATTCAGGTCACTGGCGAGCGATTTAAACAAAGTAGGAATAGTGTATCCCCTCAAACTGGGGGCAGTGCCTACCAATTTGATACCAACGACATTAAAAATTTACCTTCGGGTGAAAATACGCCAATAAATGAGGTGTTACTTCAAGCGCCAGGCGTGGTAAACGATTCCTATGGTCAATTGCACATTCGTGGTGATCATGCCAATACACAGTACCGCATCAATGGCATTATTCTGCCAGAAGGCCTGTCAGGATTTGGGCAAGTATTAGATACGCGCTTTGCGCAAAACATCAACCTGCTGACGGGTGCATTACCAGCCGAATTTGGCCTTCGCACTTCAGGGGTTATCGAGATTACTACCAAAGGAAATTATAATGAAGGTGGCAACATCGATCTTTATGGGGGTAGCAACAACACCTATAACCCTAGTGTTCAGTATGGAGGGGTAGATGGCAACTTTTCTTATTACATCAACGGCTCATATCTAACTAATAACATAGGCATAGAAAATCCGACATCGAGCATAAATCCAATTCATGACAAGACCAAACAAAAAAAAGGATTCATCTATCTCAATTACTTTATTGATAATTCGACCAGTCTAAGTTTTATTGGTGGCTCTTACAGCGGCAAATTTCAGATGCCTAACAATCCAGGACAGGTGCCTAACAATACTAATCTCTTCAATCTTGGTTTGCCGTCTGGGTATAACTCCTCAACACTCAATGACCAGCAATCAGAAACCAGTCGATTTGGCGTATTAGCCTTGCAACGCTCACTAACCGATAAACTGGATTATCAATTCGCTCTGTTTACCCGTTACTCCAGTTTCCAATATGTGCCCGATGTCATTGGTAATCTAGTATTCAACGGTGAAGCATCCGATATCTTTCGCAGTAACTTCAGTACGGGATTACAAGCGGATAGTAGTTATCACCTAAATGATGCAAACACGATTAAATTTGGCATGCTGGGAAGTGTTGAGAATATTCAGAGCAACAATACCTCTACAGTATTTCCTGTAATTAATGGGAATATCCTTAGTCCGGCAATTAATATTGTTGATAATAACCACAAGAATGGCAATAAGCTTATGGGGATATATCTCCAAGATGCATGGAAAGTAAATAGCAAGCTCACTGTCAACTATGGGGCGCGCTTTGATGCGGTTGATGCTTTTGTAAGCGAACATCAACTCAGCCCAAGAATTGGTCTTGTGTACAAAGTGACTGACCAAACCACCTTCCATACTGGTTATGCACGCTACTTCACACCACCACCAACCGAGCTAGTTTCGTCATCAACTCTCGCTTTATTCCAAGGAACCACGGGGCAAACTATATCAACGCTAAACTCACCAGTGAAGTCAGAGCGCGGGGACTATTTGGATGCAGGGCTAACGCATCAACTAACACCTACCTTAAGCTTGGGCGTCGATACGTACTACAAAAAAACCACAAACACTGTTGATGAAGGTCAGTTCGGCCCCGCATTGTTGCTTACACCTTTCAATTATGGTCAAGGTAGAATTTATGGCGTAGAGCTAACGGCTAACTATAAATTAGATGACGTTTCTGCTTATGCAAACTTGGCTAGAAATGTTAGTCAGGCAAAAGATATTGTTTCAGGCCAATATCTATTTGATCAAACTACGCTCAATTATGCCGCCAGCAATTGGATCAATGTTGATCATGCCCAATCGTTAACAATATCTAGTGGCGGCTCTTATGTCTTGTCCGATGGAATTCGTTTGAAAGGCGACTTAATATTTGCAAGTGGACTTCGCAATGGTTTTGCCAATACAAAAAGCCTACCTAGTTATACCGTCTTAAATTTAGGTGCCAGTCAAAAATTAAAAATGCCTAGCTTCGGTGATGTTGAAGTGAGATTAGTGATTAATAATCTGTTTGATCGGATTTATGAAATTAGAGATGGAACTGGCATCGGTGTATTCGCACCACAATATGGCCCACGCCGAGGACTCTTCATGGGACTCAGTAAGTCTTTTTAACTAAATTATTAACCTAATAGTATTAAACCCCAAGTTGTAGCCAATATTGTAAGCGCTAAAAATACCGCTGCGCTTCCTATATCTTTGGCTTGCTTGGCTAATGAATTATGCTCTGTTGAAGTGTGGTCTACAGCTGCTTCTATCGCCGAGTTTAATAACTCTACTATAAGTAGTAGCAACACGCTCGTTACCATCAGCGCCTTATCTACTGGGCTTTTGCCTAGATAAAAACCAAGAGGAATCAATACAGCCGCAAGAAAGACCTCTTGGCGAAAGGCATCTTCATGCTTAAATGCAGCAGCAAAACCTTCTATGGAGTAGCCGCAGGCATTAATCAATCTGCGTAAACCAGTTTTGCCTTTAAACGGACTAGCCACTAAGTGTTTAGACACTGTAGGTTGTTTAATTTTTCTGCTTGTTTTACTAGTCGAGCTTAGCATTTTAGGTTCTCTTTACAAGAGGTTTTAAAATTTAAAACCTATATTTTTAATGCGCTTATTTTAACATGCGCTATCATTACGTTTTGGCAACATTAAATTAGGTAAATATGGCACGCACAGTCAATTGCATTAAGTTAGGCAGAGAAGCAGAGGGCATGGACTTTCCGCCTTATCCAGGTGAGCTAGGTAAACGCATTTACATGCACGTTTCCAAAGAGGCTTGGGCGACATGGCTAAAACAGCAAACCATGCTAGTGAACGAAAATCGTTTAAGCTTAGCGGATCAGTCAGCGCGTAAATACTTAACCGAGCAAACCGAAAAGTACTTCTTCGGCGAGGGTGCTGATACTGCTCAGGGTTATGTTCCGCCTCAATCGGTCTAAACCATAAAAAAGCGCTGAAATTCAGCGCTTTTTTATTATTCATTACTTATACCGCTGACTGTTGTGTTTCGCGTGCTATGTCTTCCAAAGAGCTATGTCGCACATCTATGCCTTTAACCATATACACCACATACTCTGCAATATTTTTAGCATGATCACCAATACGTTCAATGGCCTTAGCCACAAACAACACTTCTAATGACATGGAAATCGTACGTGGATCTTCCAACATAAAGGTAATCAACTGACGCATCGCGGCACGGAACTGCTCATCCACCAACTCATCCTGCTTAGCCACTTCAACCGTCTTGCTTACATCTAAACGCGCAAAACCATCTAATGCCGTACGTAACATTTCACGCACCAAAGCAACCATCGATTTAACTTCATTAAATCGTGGCTTATACATGCGATCTTCATCGTAAATTTTTTGCGCAGTACGTGCAATTTTAGTAGCCTCATCGCCAATACGCTCAAGATCTGTAATGGTTTTTACCATCATCATCACCATACGAAGGTCACCAGCCGCTGGCTGGCGACGCGCAATAATGTGGCTGCAATCTTCGTCAATTTGAATTTCCAGCTCATTGACACGCTTATCGTTAAACATCACTTCTTTGGCAAGATTGGTGTCCAATTTTACTAGTGCCTCTAGCGCATGAACGATTTGAAGCTCAACCAAACCACCCATTTCAAGCACTTTGGAACGGACGGCTTCTAATTCAGCATCATATTGCTTAAAGGTATGTTCAGTTTGCATCATGCTTCCTTGGGAATTTTACTAATGGTACCGTTTAAAAATTTAACTTATATTAACAGCAATATTAAAGGTCAAATATGACAAGAGTATTTCAAATCTTATTAGATCTTCTCACTTCTTCAGTAGCAATGCATTATTTTTTATAAGTTTTTACACCGTCAGCCGTGGCTAACAACAATACATTGGCGGGACGTGCCGCAAATAAACCATTGGTAACTACACCTACGATTTGGTTAATTCTAGCTTCCATCGCAATCGGGTCAGTAATCACTAAACCATGAACATCAATAATGACATTACCGTTATCAGTCGTAAAATTTCGTAACGCTGGTTGCCCCCCCAACTTAACCAGCTCGCGCGCCACATAGCTTTTAGCCATCGGCAGCACTTCAACGGGCAATGGGAACTTACCCAACACCGATACGTATTTACTTTCATCACAAATACAAATGAATTGTTTAGCCACTGCAGCCACGATCTTTTCACGTGTTAAAGCGCCACCACCACCCTTAATCATATGTAAGTGCTCGGTAATTTCATCCGCACCATCTACATAGATATCCATGCCATCCACACTATTTAAGTCAAAGACCTCAATACCATGTGCTTGCAAGCGTTTTGCTGTAGCTTCAGAACTAGCAACTGCACCATCAATCTTATGTTTTACTTTAGCCAACTCATCAATAAAAAAGTTCGCTGTCGATCCAGTGCCAACACCGATAATACCGCCTTTTACATATTCAACAGCCGCTTTGGCCACCAGCTGTTTAAGTTCATCTTGCGATAACTTTGTTTCATTTTTCTGCATTTTGGTTATATCCCTACATTTTCTTTATAATTACACATCTGCCACTATACACTGCATGGCAATGAATGAAAATTGCCATGCACCTGAATGCCGACCATGACTCAAGCATCACTTAGCCTCAACGACTACTTAACTAAAATACAAAATTCACGCGTGTATGACGTAGCTAAAATCACGCCATTAGAATTTCAAGCTAATTTATCTAAACGCTTACAAAACACCGTACTATTAAAGCGGGAAGATATGCAGCCTGTGTTTTCGTTTAAGTTACGTGGTGCCTACAATAAAATGGCGCAACTGCCTGCCGCTGTATTAGCCAAAGGCGTCATCGCAGCCAGCGCCGGCAATCACGCTCAAGGCGTTGCACTGAGTGCACAAAAACTAGGGTGCCGCGCTGTCATCGTCATGCCCACTACCACACCACAAATCAAGATCAATGCGGTCAAAGGTCGCGGTGCTGAGGTTATACTTTTTGGCGATAGCTACACTGACGCCTATGAGAGAGCATTAGAGTTAGAGCAAACCGAAGGCCTTACTTTTGTCCATCCGTATGATGATCCAGACGTCATCGCCGGTCAAGGCACCATTGCATTAGAAATCCTCAATCAACACCCAGAGCCAATTCACGCCATCTTTTGCTGTGTAGGTGGCGGTGGTTTGCTGGCAGGCGTTGCAGCCTATATCAAGGCCGTGCGCCCTGAAATTAGAGTCATTGGTGTTGAAGCCAAAGATGCTGAAGCCATGACCCAATCGCTCAAACTTGGGCATCGCATTATGCTTGATCAGGTCGGTTTGTTTGCTGATGGTGCTGCTGTCAAGCAAGTAGGTGAACATACTTTTGCCTTAAGTCAGCAATATGTTGATGAAATGATCGTGGTGGATAATGATGCTATCTGCGCAGCAATTAAAGATGTGTTTGAAGACACGCGTAGCATTTTAGAGCCAGCTGGCGCACTCGCCACCGCTGGTATTAAAGAATATGCCAAGCGCAATCAATTAAACGGGGAAACCTTAATCGGGATTGCTTCTGGCGCGAATATGAATTTCGACCGCTTGCGTTTTATTGCCGAGCGCGCTGAAGTGGGTGAAAAACGTGAGGCGGTATTAGCAGTAAGCATCCCAGAACAACCCGGTGCTTTTAAAACCTTCTGCCGCCTGTTAGGTGACCGCAATATTACCGAATTCAATTATCGTTATTCAGATCCAAAAATAGCGCATATCTTTGTTGGCGTAGCTATTGCAGACCCTATTGAAGCCACGAATTTAGTTTCAGCTTTGCAAGCTAAAAACTTACCCGCACTAGATCTAACCGATAATGAAGTGGCCAAATTACATTTGCGCCATTTAGTAGGTGGCCATGCTCCACAGGCCAAAAATGAGCTGGTCTTTAGATTTGAGTTTCCAGAAAAACCTGGCGCCTTAATGAAGTTCTTAGACACGATGGGCCAAGATTGGAATATAAGCTTATTCCATTACCGCAATCATGGCGCTGACTTTGGTCGTGTTCTGGTTGGCATGCAGGTGCCCCCAACGGAGACGGCTCAGTTCCATGAATTTCTAGACCATTTAGGCTATCCATACTGGGATGAAACTCAAAATCCTGCGTACAAGTTATTCTTGGGTTAATGCATTTTTAAAAAGAGTGTGGGCATTCAAATGGAACCAAAATTGGCCTGAAGTGCCCAAATATTAAGATTAAACACAACAAACGTAAGATTGAATTCTTAGAGGAATTAAAGCATGAAATTAACCCATTGGATGCTAGCCTTATTGACTAGCCTGTCTTTTAGCTTGAACGCAACTGCTGCTGACCGCGGTAAAGCCTATGTTTCAAATCAAGATGGCGGTGTGACCTTAATCGATCTCAATACCATGACCGCTTTGGAAGATATTGATGTCAAAGCTGAAGGACCACGTGGACTTGGATTAAGTGACGATGGGAAATTACTGATAGTCGCCACACGTGAAAATGGTAGCATTTCTATCATTGACACGGCAACTAATGAAGTTATTAAGCAAATTCCTGTGGGCCAGAACCCAGAGTTTGTTCGCGTACGGGGACACTTTGCTTTTGTTTCTTATGAACCCAGCTCTAAAGGTGGTCCACCGCCAGCAGCTGGCGCTGCAGCTGTTGCAACGACCAAAGAGGCCGATGATGAAAAAGAACCCGCACGTATTGGTATTGTGGATTTGCAGTTAGGGAAAAAAATACGCGAAATTGTTGGAGGCCCAGAAACTGAAGGCATCGAATTTAGCCATGATGGTAAGCAGTTGGTGATTACTAACGAGGCTGACAATACGATCACTGTGCATAGTATGAAAACTGGCAAACTGCTCAAAACCATTAAAACCCATGATTATGGTGACCGCCCTCGTGGCGTCAAAGTTTCACCTGATGGAAAAACCTATGTAGTGACCTTAGAGTTCAGCAACAAACTGATGGTAATGGACAAAAATTTTAAAGTATTACGCACAGTAGACACGGGTGCTGCTCCGTATGGCATTGCCTACGACCGAAGCGGCGAACATATCTTCATCGCTGCCAATAAGTCCAAAACTTTAGAAGTGTATGATGCGAACACCTTTGAAAAAATTAAAGATATCACTACAGGAAACAGATGTTGGCACTTTAGTTTCACACCGGATGACAAAGAAATTCTGCTCGCTTGCGGCAAGTCAGACGGCGTATTTGTGATTGACGTTGAAAAACTTTCAGTTACTCAGAAAATTGAAGATAAGAAAACGCCTTGGGGTGTAGTGACATACCCTAAATCAATGGGTAGCTTAGACAAGCCTCTATAATCGACTCATGGCATTATTAAACAGCCTCGCTCTGCGAGGCTGTTCCTATTTGGGCTCGATATTTAGCCGCGCCATTATAAATGCCCACTCTTTAGGATCCACTGGTGTAATAGACAGTCGATTACCGCGTTGCAAAATACGCATATGTTCTAATTCTGGATACTCACGTAACTCCTTCAAGCTTAGCAAGCGTGTTTTACGAACCAACTTCACGTCTACATTTAACCAGCGCGGAGTTTCCGGTGTCGCCTTGGCATCATAATATTTATGACCTTTGATAAACTGCAAGCGATCTGGATAGGCCAGTGTGCAGACCTCGGCAATGCCTGCGATACCCGGCACATCACAATTAGAGTGATAGAAAAATACGCCATCGCCTACGTGCATTTGATCACGCATAAAGTTGCGCGCCTGATAGTTACGAATTCCATACCAATCAATGGTTTGGTTAGGAAACCCTGCCAAATCATCAATCGAGACATCAGTTGGTTCAGACTTCATTAGCCAATAACGCATAGTTCACCTTTAGTTAAATTTGATATGATTGGCTTCATCAGCGGAATTGCTCGTGCTTGTCATTAAGACTCATGAGTTGCCACTTTATCAAAATTTAGAGAGTATTTAAATGGCCGATCATCTTACTAAAAAACCACAAGAAAAAAACGTACTCGGAACCGCCTTGCGTTTATGTAGCCTTAATCCATTGACTGGCTTTACACGCAATGGTTGCTGCGAAACGGGTCCTGATGACAATGGTAGTCACACTGTGTGCGCGCAAGTCACCGATGAATTTTTAGCCTATTCCATTTCTCGCGGCAATGACTTAAGCACACCGCGGCCAGAGTATGGGTTTGATGGCTTGCAAGCAGGTGATCGTTGGTGCATATGTGCTGCGCGATGGTTAGAGGCATCTGAGGCAGGTTTTGCGCCTCCAGTCATCTTAGAGGCTTGCCATGCCAATTGCTTAGAAATCATTAGCTTAGCCGATTTAAAATATCACGAATTGCGCTAAGAAAAGAATAGGAGGAGTTCTCCACGGATAAAGCTTAGACCAGCATCCTGAACCAAAAAGGCTCAAGTGGAAAAGGCCTAAAGCGCATTAGGTACACCCACCAAGAGATTCTTAAAAGAATACTCAATTTAGGGCGCGCACACAACAACTCGAATGACCGAAACCGATGCTATAAACTAGTTCAAGGAATTATTAGCCTAAACCGCACCGCAGAGAACAAACTATGAAAGCTGGATTTTAATGGTGGGTTCTATACCCGCCAAACCAACCTAAAAATATTTAAATACTATAACTACTTCACTCTTGCCAGCACGTTTACTTTGCAACACATACTTTATCTATTTGATCCTGCATCTCAGTAATCCTGCGTTTAATATCACCCACATTTACACTACCGCTCTTACTGTTAAGCAACTCATGAGCTAAATTGAGTGCAGTCATAATTGCAATACGCTCCGCGCCGACCACTTTGCCATTGTCACGAATGTCACGCATTTTTTTATCTAAAAAATTAACTGCATTAATCAAACCTGGACGTTCTTCATCGGTGCAAGAGACCGTGAAATCGCGCCCCATGATATTGACATCTACCGCTTTTGTTTTGTTCATTATTATTTACCTAAAGCTGCGTTAAGGCAGGCTCTCCATCAACGCTTCAATACGCTCACTCGCTTGTGCCATATTCGCTTTTAATAACCTGCTATCACTTTGCGTGGCTTTCAAATCCAGGCGCAATTGCGCGTTTTGCTTGCGCAAATCTTCACACAAGGAAATGAGTTGTGAGAGTTTTTGTTCTAAGGCTTTTAAGTCGTCATCCATAGAGGCATAGTAATTTAAAAAATTGAGTAAGGTCAATAGCTAACAGCGATATTTAAAAGTATTACAACACATTGCGCTGTATCCACGACAAAACTTCATGAAAAATAGTTCAATTTTTAAAAAGATAACCGCTATAATTGCAGCTTGTTGTCAGGTGCCGAGTTTGTTTTCTACAAATTAGGTGAAACTGGGAAATAGGTGCGTTAACTAAAATTAACTACTCCTATGCTGCCCCCGCAACGGTAAGTGAATGTAGTTTTGCAATATGCCACTGAGTGTATGCCTAGAAAAGGCAAAACTTGGGAAGGCGCAAAATATTAGGTGTAAAAACCTAACGTTCATAAGCCCGGAGACCGGCCTTACAACATATACGCTAGGAAATGCCGCGGGGTGACGGTAAATATAGGCAGCGCTTTTGCGTCGACATGTCGACCGCGCAGTCAATTTTATTTTCATGCTGCTGTATTCCCTAACTTTAGAACTAAGGCTTGAACATACAAGCCTAATAACAATCTACTCGCGGGGTCGCGTGTAGATTAAGGGAAAATAATCATGAAAATATTTACCATTGCCAGCTTGATTGGCTTGGCTTATACAAGCACAACTTTTGCAACAGAAAGTATAAATCTCGATGATGTGATAGTCTCAAGCAACCGCTTTAGCGAAAGTAATACTTCATCAGCATTGAATATTAAAGTCATTAGTAATGATGATATTAAAAATTCTCCTGCCATAAGCATTCCAGACATATTGAGTATGCAGGCTGGCTTGAATGTCAGTAGTCTTTATGGAAATCAGGGTATTGATTCTAGTATTGACTCAAGGGGATTTGGGGAAGCAGGACTCAGCAACACATTAATTTTGCTAGATGGCCAGAGGCTTAATAGCGTCGATTCGAGTAGTATTCAATGGGCATCTATCCCCCTCGCTGCAATTGATCATATTGAAATCATATCTGGTGGGGGTAGCGTTCTATATGGCGATAGAGCAACAGGCGGCGTGATTAATATCATCACTGATAAATCTGGTAAATCAGCCGCATCCGTCACTGGATCTATTGGTAGCTATGGTTATAAAAGTTTGGATGGCTACACTTCGGAAGGTAGTGAAAATTCCTACTTTAATACATTTGTGCATACTTCAGACAGCAATGGCTGGAGAAGCAATTCCGCTAGCAACCAATGGTCAGTAAGTGGCAGGGGTGGTGTTTTATTTAATGCTGGGGACGCTTTTATTGACTACTCAGTTTATCGTGTTGAAAATGGCTTACCTGGAAGTATCAATAGCACCTCTTTTAAAAATGATCCGCGCTTTGCAAGAAATCCATTTGACTTTCAAGTGAAAGATGGATTTCGAGTTAGACCGGGGGTGATTATCAAACTTAGTGATAACCTTCTGCTAGCCGCTGAACTCTCTATCTCTCAAGAGAATCAACACTTTGATTACGTTACATTTGCAACAATTTCAGACAGGAGTCTCAATAATTACGCTTTCACTCCACGTTTGAAATGGTCTCACGATATAGGATCAATGCGCAGCACTTCTGTATTTGGTATAGATCTCTATAATGGAGCGGTTGATGCAAATAATCATGGCGCGTATTCTGATGATAGTGCAAGGCAGAACAGCCAAGCAATCTACATGCAAAACGATACTGCGATTACATCAGCTTTAGATTTTACACTTGGCCTTAGAACTCAACAGAATAGACAAAGTGCCAATCAACTCGCTTTTGGTGACCCCTTGACTTACGGCACGCCTGCAGTGAATGGCAGTGCGGAGAATACAAAAACGGCCTATGACGTTGGTTTAAATTACCATCAATCCACTTGGAGTACCTATGCAAAGATTGGTACTAGCTTTAGATTTGCCAACACAGATGAATTGTTTGGCTACGATCCACTGACTGGTCAACCAATATTTTCAGGAAATATTATTAAGCCTCAAACTGCTACCAATAAAGAGATCGGTGCCACCTTCAAAGAAAATAATATTGATGGAAAAGTAGCTGTATATCGTACAGATGTTAGAAATGAAATCGGCTACGACGGTAATTTGGGTATCAATACAAACTTTGATCCTACTGTTCACCAAGGATTAGAAGCTGAACTCAGCTGGAAAATTAATTCAGATGTTAAAGCTAAATTTAATTATACCTATACTGAGGCTAAATTTAGATCGGGAATATATGATGGGAATCAAACTCCATTAGTACCCCTCAATATCGCGCATGCACAGTTGCTCTGGGATATGCATCAATATGGAAAATATATTGCTGAACTCAGCCATCTTGGACAACGTTACACTAGCGGGGATTTTACCAACACACTTGCCAAACTACCCTCTTACACTACATTAGATTTTCGTGCAAATTACGATTTGAAGCCATTTACGCTATCAATTTCAGCGCTGAATCTTACAGATATCAAATACTCTCCTTATGCTATATTTAGCTCAGCTAAGAACGATTATTATTATTTTCCAGCTGATGGTAGAACGTTTTATTTAAGTGCAAGATATGACATTAAATAGATTAAGAGTTTGAAAATGTTATGATGGTGAATATATGAATATGCGCTCTTTTTAAAGAGCGCCTTTTTAAGAGGCTTAAAATGTATCAATTACAAAATAATACCCCTGCATTAAATGCTAAAACGATAATCATCGCTTTAGTTATTGCGTTTTTAATGCTTCTTACACGGGGAAGCCATGTTCTGACGAGCGTGGCATTGCCTGATGCAAGCTTGGCTCTGCTGTTAATTGGAGGTTTGTATTTAAGAAAAGCAACTTGGTTTGCTTTCTTTGTATTGCTAGCTACAGTCATCGATTTTGGTGCAGCCTCAATTGATAGCGTACAGGCTTTTTGTTTAACTATTGGCTATTGGGGCATGCTGCCAACTTACGCGGTGATGTGGATTGCTGGCTTATGGCTGAGCAAGCAAACACAGAGCTTAAATGCGCTTAAATTTACATTGGCTAGCCTTGCTTCTACGATAGCTGCCTTTGTGATTTCTACACAAACTTACTATTTGTTTTCAGGCCGCTTTCCAAATAGCGGTTTATTAGAAACTATGCAATACGGCTGGAACTACTTACCGACTTTTACAGGCTTTACTACTATGTATTTAGTTGGATTTTTGGCTATAGCTAAAGCGCTTCCAAAATTAAGCATTATCGTTAAAACCGCATAATTTACCATGAGTTAGTGGCCCTTATCTTAGCCACGTTTTAATGAAATAGTAATGCCGGTTTTTCACAAACTGATAACTTAAGTTCCTTGCTTACAGATTCAGGTAATAATTAAATCGTGTTTAGAGGTAATCTTTGTAAAAACCTCTGGAAGTTTGCTATAATGCGCGGCTTGTGAAGTTTTACCGACTTTCGCAAGGGTTAGAAAGCAGTAAGGCCGAGTAGCTCAGTCGGTAGAGCAGCGGATTGAAAATCCGCGTGTCACTGGTTCGATTCCAGTCTCGGCCACCAATAAAATCAAGCTCACAGTGATGTGGGCTTTTTTTACGTCTGTAGGTTTTGAGAATTCAGGCAAGGTCATACTGTACTAACAATATTTAGCGTGAGCAATTTATTGGGTGGGGATGAGTTGCGCTGATAGACAGTGGATGATACTGTTTAACAGACCAATTTGTTAAAAATCAAATATACTTCCTAATACCATCTAAGCTTTGAATTAAAGGTACAACTTCTATTATGGTAGTTAAAAGCTGGTACAACGGATACAGCCCAAAAGAACGTGACGATAAGTTCAAAGCAATGAAGAAATTGCTAGCCAAAGGCGAATTATTACAACCTACTGGCTCATGTTCTTTATGTAACGATAATGATGTCCCTCTTGAATATCACGATGAAGACTATGGCGCTCCATTTATTTGGGTATCGCCAGCATTGCTTGCTTTATGCCGTCACTGTCATAGAGATAAATTACATAAAAGATTTAGCAGGCCTATTGCTTGGCTGGCATACATTGCGCATATCCGAAGAGGTGGATATGCCAGAGACCTTAAAGATTTACAGATAAAAAAAGAAATTAACGCCTACAAAGCTGCTCTTGAGAAAAATGAAGTTTTAGCTCTGAAGAACCTTCGTCCTTATCAGCATGAAATTGGTAAAGAGTGGTTTGCTAACCTGAGAATGGATATTGAAAGTTTATCTGACCCATTAGCAAGAGCAAGAAAATAAGCAATGAAGTTAAGCGTCCCGTAACACGACGCTTATGGAAAGTTAATCACACGAACTACGCTAATTTATATAGAATAAATACATGAAAAACGTCTTATCTAAACTAACAAAGCTTGATTTGAGAGAAGTGTGGAAGCACGAAGCACTCGACTTCACTAACTGGTTGGCTGAAAATGAAAATCTTGAAGCTTTAAGTGATGCAGTTGGCGTTGATATCAAACTCATTCAAACTGAAGCAAGTGTAGGTAAATTTAATGTTGATATTCTTGCTGAAGAAGATCTGACAGGTAAGAAAATCATTATTGAGAATCAACTTGAATCTACAGACCACGATCATCTTGGCAAGATTATCACTTACGCATCTGGCCACGACGCTGAAATCATCATATGGATTGTAAAAGATACTAGGGATGAGCATCAGAAAGCTATTGAATGGCTTAATGATCATACAGACCAAGACATTAGCTTCTTCTTAATTCGCATTGAGTTATGGAAAATTGACGATTCAAAGCCAGCCCCAAAATTTGAAATCGTAGTCAGTCCTAATGAATGGGCAAAAGCTATCAAATCTAATCCAGCAAAGAAAGAGTTAACCAATACAAAACTTCAACAGTTAGATTTTTGGGATAAACTAAAAAAATATATTCAAAGAGAAAATCCAAAACTAAGACTCAGAACACCTAGTCCACAGCACTGGTACGATATAAGCATTGGAAGCTCAGATTGCCATATAGCATTAACGATCAATACTAGAGAAAATCTAATGGGCTGTGAAATCTATATTGATAAAAACAAAGAGCTATTCAATCACTTTAAAATCTATAAAGAATCTATAGAAGCTGATATCGGCGAGGCTGCTGAATGGGTGGATGCAGCTAAAGCATCTAGAATTAAAATATCAACAGAAGTTAAAGACTTATTCAACGATTCTGAATTGGATAATAATTTCTCTTGGATATTGTCAAAGGTAGTTCTATTCCAAAAAGTTTTTGGCCCTCATATTAAGAGTTTCAAAAATAGCTAAGCCAACACTTAGGAGTAATCATGCTAATAAAATGCCCACATTGCGATATTGAAATATCTCATGGATCAACTACCTGCCCTAACTGCCTAGGTGATATCAAATACGAATATATGACAGGCCCATCTGGCGGCAGAGTTAAGTCTAGTAAAGAGAAATGGCTTATTGCACTTTTTACTTGGTTACTGTGTTTTGGGTTACTTTGGTGGGTTGGAGAAAGTTGGTTTGGTGGTGCTAACTTCAAAGTGTGCTTCTGGTTATCAATTTTCGGTGCTTTTTATATGCTGGTTGTACCGCAGGCCAAAAAAGATAATTAGCGTATTTAATTAAGCGTCGCGTTACACGACGCTTAACTTCAAAAGATCTTAGCTATTTGATGTCTTAACGCAAGTCATAGGCGCCTAATTAGTAAGAGATAGGTCTACATTCGTAGCAATGAACACAGGCTTGTTCACGCCTGTCTTAGTGCAATTCTTTGTTAGCAAGGACCATTCGTCACTTACCCCATGCTCAGGGTCGTTAATACTGACGTACAGTTCTTGTGTCAAAGGTAGGTAAACGCATACACCATCAGCTAAGGTCTTTACTTTAGTCACTGGATCATAATGTTGAATCCATGAAGCTAGTGCCTCTGGCGCATTATGAATGTTGGCATCGTGTAGCTTTTTAGACCATCCAAGCTGCTCTGGTGATCTTGCTGTGATGTCCCAGCGATCAAATTCAAAAAAATCAATCAGGTATTTGGCGTAGGGATTACGCACTTCAACTGAGCCGTTATAGATGGCTCGATGAAATAAGCCTTTGCCATAGGTGCTGCCGAATTTCTCATTAATAAAACCTCTTACCGCAATTTCTCGTTCTTTCATTTTAGTTTCTCCATTTTTAAGTTGCGCTGTCGCTAAGTCGCCTTGTGTTCTTTGGTTGCAGAAGAAGAAAAAGAGAGTCACTGTGATTTTAGTTGCCTGTTAAGTTGCTGCTCAGGGCTTCCCATTTGTCTCACTTGTTGCAAGTTGCTGTTTAGTAGCAACTACACCTAGTAACAGCAACTTCTTTTTTCTTCTTCTGTAACTTCTACTTAACCCACAAGCCACCTAAGCAACTCGCAAAAGTATTTATCCCTGTATAAGAAAACACCGCTAAAACTGGTGAAAAATGAGCCAAAACGAAAGATCACTAAGAAATCGGTTGTCCAAATGGCTGGTCTGACATTAACTTAATGAGTGCCCATTCAACTAAAGGAGAAATTAAGTGAGCACATTAAATAATTTGAAGTTAACCGCTGAGAAAAAACCACAACATATAGCGCCAGTTCAGCAGCGCAGAAACAAGCTATCGCATCGCTTATGGGAACAGATTCAGTTAGCCAAAAGCCAAGTAGATGGCACCCCTTTTAAAGTGACCAAATACAAGTCATTTAAAGATCAAGAAACTGGAATAAACAAACAAATCGAAGTGCCAAAGCGTATAAGGCCTTGGTGGTTTGTTGCAGCTAATGGCAAGGTGTGTATTTCTATCAAGTACGGCACTAGCGTATTAGAGCTAGCTAAAGGCAAACCCAGTGTTGAAGTAGATAATCCACAAGCCTTAATTCAAGCATTAGAAACGATTAAGCAGGCAGTTGAGAATGGCGAATTAGATGGGCAGATAGAGATAGCGAGTGCTAACTTACGAGCTGGCTTTCAGCACTAGCAAAACAAGTTCAGCGTCGTGTTACGCGACGCTTGTATATCGGGGCGCTTCATGCGCCCCTTGTAGTCGGTGTAGCTGCACCGACGTATAAGGTGTGAGGTTCAAGTATCATCATTTGCTGTAGCTACAGCATGCTTTAAATGATGATACGGGCTCACTTTGAACAGCTGCGTGAGCTGGGTTCTGAAAAGTGAGATGAGCCGAGCCTGAAGCGCCGAGTCCGCTGGACGCAAAGGCGCGAAGTCCGATAAAAGATAAATACTTATATGCAACGGTATCAACTACAAGTGAGAGTAAATGGGACATGGGTAAAGACGGTAGTCTTTGCTGACAGTGACCTTCACGCTCGCCTACTTGCTCAATATCAATATGGAATAAACAATGCGCCGTTTGCACCTACTAAAATTGGATAACTATTATGAGATTTTTTGAATTCGCTAGTGTAATAAAACCGAAGAAACCACTAACACCCGATCAGTCTAGGGTTGCATCTATGCAGACTCAAGTTAAGACGACACAAAAAGCCATTAAGGCCGAGAAAGCCCGACAGAAGATTAAGGCTGGGCAACAACAGTTGGCTCAAATTTTCATCTAATCGCCAAGTTGCCAAACTTGAGCTTCGTGATTGAAAAAAGCACCTAAAGCCCTTAACGTCGGATATATGCCATCACTTTTCAGATCTCTGCCTAATATTTCTTTTGCTTGATTGACTAACTCATCAACAGATACGCCATTAGGGTTGTTTTTAAGAACGCTAGAGATGGCATCTGATCGTTTGATTAACCGATCATTGCCCCAAGCGGCCAAATACAAAAAGTCCTCTTTAGATCGCTTTATGATTCCCGACTTAACAGCTACGCCAGCATAGATATCTGGATTGTCAGTTTTAGCAATCAAATCTGGATAATCTCGAAAGTTATCCACTATAGTTCCAACTGGCAGGCCATGCTGTGCAATTTCTAATAGCTGCTTAATAACTGTTAACAACTTTACTTGTTCTTCAAAATTAAATGGAATATCTCTTTCCATTAACCCCCACAAACCATCGCCCAAATTAATCAAAGAGTCAATTGCGTGAATTTGAAAATTCGCACTAACACCTCTATCTTTAGCTAGTTCAGCCTTTATTTCTTTCTTAGTCATCGGCCGTCCAGACCTCATTATTAATGTTGTGATTGCTTGGGTAATATCAATTCGAGAGTTACTATCATCATTCTCCCCCTGAGAATAAACCCAAACGTTTCTTCCTAAATACTTCAATTCTTCTTTTTCATTAAGACATATGTTCAGGGTAAATATATTCAAAAAATCATTGAAAGTACCAAGCTTTCCTGTAATAAAACTGAGTAACTCGTAAGATGACCACTGGCGGTTTGATTGATTTTCTGAGATTAGTTTAACGATCAAATCAGATATTTGATCAACTTGATTCTGGGTTAGTTGAAGGTGTTTTAGCAATCCATAACTTCCGCGCCCAAATAAGAGACCAACATTGCCAGCCGCAACGTGAATTTGACGATATGTAACGTTCCTCTCCTCTTTTGAAACAAAGAGCTCTGCGATTTCAGTGAAGCGCAAAGGCTTATCAGAAGCAACAAGAATCGCAGCAACAACTGAGTCGATTGTTTTTCCATAACCAGCTAGGTAGGAAAATTCCTCATCATTTGTTTTAGAGAAATTAGTTTGGCTCTTTATATGATGCCATAGCTCTGATCTTAGCTCTCTACCTCTCACTTGTAGCAAGCCTTCAACAGACTTTCTTACATCACTAATTACTACTTTTTTACCTACTAACCTCTTAACACTTTCTACCGCCCTTTTCTGAACATCTACCCACTCGGTATTATCAAGTTCAGATACCGATAATCTTCCGTTAACCTCAATCAGTGAAAATCTGCTATTTAACAATTTTTTATTGTCTAGAATATACTTAAAAGAGCACTCAATATTTTGCACCCCTTTAAACCAAGGGTCGTACTCTTCAAGTCCAGAAAATAAAAGTGGAAACTCTCTATCTTTAAGCAAAGATAGTAATTTTTGTTCTAGGGCAGGAGCCCATGTTTGGCTAGCACTTATGTTTTTTAGCGCACGGGATTCTATTTGCCTAATACGTTCTCTTGTAATGTGGAATTTTTGCCCGATTTTTTCTAAGCTCTCGGACTCTGCTCCAAAACCCATTCTGCTAACTAGAACTTCACGATCTACTTGGCTCAATCTATTAAGCTCATAGTTAATCTGATCAGTTAAAGTTGAAAGACCAGCTTCAGGAACTTGCTCAACTGTTGACACTTTGGGCTGCATTTTGTCGGAAAGAGAAATAGGTCTTTCTGGTACATATGCCTCGACACCTAGGCCATGTACCAGAGCATTTTTTAATTTTTCAGTTAGATCGTATTTAGACGTCCGACCAAAGTTAGGAATCTTCAGCAAGTCAGTTCCAGACAGGCCTTTTAAATCAGCTACTTTAGATACTCCTTGAGAATGAAGAGCATTGAGCGTTCTTACTCTTAAGTTTAATCTGCCTAAATCAACACTCAATACCCATGGAGGCAAACTTTCGAATATTGTTATAGGATCAGTCTCATCATATTTCGTTAGTTTAGAGAATCTATAAATGCCAATTTCGTGTCTATATTTTGCAGAAACTTTTGATTCTTGATCTAGATATGATTTTTCATCATAGATTCCCGATTCTCCTAGTACGTTTGCTAAATCTAGATGGGAAACATCTATATCGGTTAGCCAATCTGAAAATGAGGTAGGTGAGTTAGCTTTTTTAAGAACTATACCTAAGTCTGCAGATTGGTCATCTATTGAATACCCCCAACCATTTAGAGCTAGATAAACTGGAACTTTGTCAATAAAGGCGATGGGGTTTCTTGATGTTGTAGACAAAATTAATAATGCCCACTTTGCACTCTCAGTTAACAACATCCTGCCGCTGTATGGAGTTAGATTTAGATCTCTTACTTTTTCAGTGTCAAGGCGACTAAATCCGACATGAATTAAACCAACAACACCATTTACAGCTTGAATCTTATTCCAACCATCCAAGAGCGTTTCCAAATCTCTATGGACTGAAGTCTCAATCTCACCATTACCTAAAACAAGAATTAGGTAAGCTCTTAATGGTCGGGATAGCATTAATGCTCTTTAGCAAGAGAACTTACGTCTTCAAGTAACTTAGCAAAATTAATCTGTCCGCTTTCACTTTCTTCAGATAATTTAGCCACCCCCCACTCTGCAAGCCGTTCAGCCCATCTATATGTGGGAACGCCTTGTGTGTCACATAGTAAGTTGATTGCTGTTTCTATAGACTTATCTTCATCGATCTGAGAGATATTGTATCGCCCGACTTTTTTTGTATTGTCTTCTTGCGGAGAAACTTTGAAAGCAATTGCTAAAGCTATGCCTACACGAAACGCATCCCTCATATCTAAAAAATGGTTTTCCTCTTGAAGTCTCTTCAACTTCATATCACCTTTTTCACTAAGGCCAAGCTTGGTAATGTCGTCCATTAAATGATCCTTTATCTTTTCTGGATAACAGAGTGAGAAGGAGTGACTTCTTTGATCTCATACTGAGCACCAATTCGTGATGCTATAACATCAAGATCTTCAGAGCCTCTTATTTCTCCATCATGCACAAACATAACTAGTTGAGTGGCTGATGTTGGCAGGTATTTAAGAATATTTTTTCGATGTTTAGTGTCTAGTCGTCCAAATGGAGTATCCATTATCACAGGGCCAGACGCTCTTCCTGCTTGCCCTAAGCCTGCTATTAAGGACAAAGCAACTATTTGCTCTGCACCTGCACTTCGAAGTTGGACTTCATGATTGCTCTGGTCAAGAATTGTTAAGCCATAATTCTCATTAATTTTCAGCCCAGAATATGCCTCTTGAGTAGTCATTTCTTTAAAGGCTAAACTTGCATTCAACTCAACGCTTTCTTTCAAATTGCTTCTAAATCTTTCTACACTTGAGTCGAAGACTGCATAGATCTTTTGGCAGAGCTCTATTGTTTGACCTGCCCGAGTTTTTCTCGATGTTTCTTTAGGCTGCATCTGAGTACTCAGCGCCCTTATCTCTACTTCTGTTTTATCGATAAGTGAGCTCGTTTGCTCTAACTCATTAGATAGCGTTGTTTCTGACCTAAATAAACTATCCCTTTTTTGTCTATCCCGTTGGAGTTGTTCAAGACTATAACTCTTAAGCTCCTCTTCAAGATTGTCAATATTGTTCTCTATTTTTGATAAATTAAACTCATCTGATGAAAGAGATGAATCGAGATCAACGAGTCTACCGCCCACTTTATTCTCAAGAACCTTGTTGATTGTTTTGATGAGAACAGCCACATCGAATGAGCGTTCTTCATCAAATTTAAAATCATTCAACTTGCTTTTAAGCTCAATCAATCTTGCTCTATTAGAGTTGAGTTTATCTTCGTTGATTGTTGTGCCACATGTAGGACAAGCTGAGCTTTCATTTGCTAGCGTGGCTTGTTCAATAAGTAATTTTATTTTATTATTCTCATTTGCGAGACTATTAAGCTCTTGCTGCTCCCCAATCAATGAATCTCGCTTGATAGACAATCTTGGCGCTAAGAAATCCTTCCATATGTCCCCTACTAACATTTTTCTTTCTGTAGTTTTGGCTTTTATATCGCTGTCGATTTCTTTTTGTCTTGCTCTAAAACTATCTAGTTGCGCTTTTTTGACAAAAACTGTCTCGTATTTTTCGATCTCGTCATCAAGAGTGACCCTATCATCGTGAGTTTTTCTAAGCGACATTGTCAAAGATGATAAATCTACTTTTAAGCTCTCAAGCTTTGTTTCTTGCTCTTGATATCTCTCAGCAATACTTTCGAGTTCTTTAGTTTTACTAGCTTCAACTGCTTGTTGCTTTTGAGCTAGCTTAAGAATATTTCGTATATCTTCTCTACCATTCGTAAGTGTTGGCACCCCAAGTACTTTTTCAATCTCATCTTTGATGCGCTTGCCGTGATCACTTCCCTCAATAAGCAACTCTTCGTATTCTTGTAACAGCTCGCCATCGAAAAGAAAAAACCTCGAGACCTGCTCAGGGGAAAACTGATTTATCTCTTCTTCAATCAAATTGCCAGCTACTGCAGCTCCGTTCTTTTGAAGATGAAGCTCGACTTCTATATCTTCTGGCTTTTGAATAACAGCAACATGTTTTTTCGGTCTCGCAACCCTTCTCAAATCATATTGACTTCCAGCAGCTTCAAATTTTATTTGTGCTACCATTTCCCAATCGCCCTCTTTTACAGCTTCAGAGTTAGGCAAAAGGTTTAACGGAATCTTCCTTAAATGGCGACCATACGCATACCCGTAAAACCCCCATCTAATTGCATTTAAAAGACTAGTTTTACCTCGCATATTGTCACCAAAAACAATTAAGGTATTCCTAGAGTCGTCCATAGGAAAATCTATGCTGGATAGGCCTTTGTAGGGCATGAAATTTTTTATAGTGAGACTCTTTAATTTCACTCTATTATCCAATCTGGTCATCTATATAACGTTCAATTAGAACTTTGATTGCCTTGAATCTTGCTTCTTCATCACCATTAAATTGATTATGCTTCTCAATCGCGTATATCTGCTCTATCAAATCCTCAGAGAGGTCAGGCGCAACCTCTTTCACCGAGGATAATAAGGATTGAATGGCTATATCTTTTGTAAAATTACTCATATTTAATCTTCTTCTATACCATCGTCAACAATTTTATCCGGATCGAAACCAATATCAATTGCGATTTGTCTCAGTTTAGCACCTGCAGATCTATTAATCGCAAACTGTGAAAACTCGAGAGCCCTTATCAGCTCAGATTTCAACAAAGACAGCTGCTCAGGCTCTTCTGCCAAATCTACAGGTGTGACAATTACATCATGAATATCTGCGAGATACTTGTCTGGAGCCTTCCTGAGAACACGGCCGCGACGCTGAATAAACTGTCTTGGATTTTGAGAGGAAGCGAGAATAAGTGCATGTGTGATTGAAGGGATATCAACGCCTTCATCTAAACACTTTATTGACAATAAAACACCACCAAACTTCTTAAACCAATCAAGCGTAGCTTCTCGGTCACCAGTCATGCCAGTGTGATATTCAACAGGTTTTATGTGGTCTAATTTGGTGTTAATTTCAACCATTATTTCATTCACTTGATCAGAGTCCTCACAATATACAAGCCAACGCTGACCTTCTTTGTAATACTGCTTAAGAATATCTATTGCTAATGGTATTTTAGCAGATGCTTTTTTAGCAATTCGAGAACGCTGAATAAGCAACCTTCTAGCTTTATCACTCATTCCGGTTTGAGCTTCATCATTTTTAGAACGAGCAATTTCAAAACTAATTTGTTTTGTGAATTTATTCCATCTTTCCGCTTCCTCAGCAGTAAGGTGAAGAGGATGTGGGAAGTAATTATATTCTACAAGGCGGCCTGATCTTACCGCATCTTGTAAAGTTACTTTTGGCTCTACAACTGCGCCAAAAAAATCAAATATTTTTTGAGTGCCCAAAGGGTCGCCATATCTTGTCGGAGTAGCACTTAAACCGATCCTATCGCCGACATTCATAGCTAAACATTGGGAATTCTTAAGACTTCCGATTTGATGAACCTCATCAGCAACCAGCATGATATGTTCGCCCTGATCGAGTGAAAGCCTAAACTGATCAGTTGATGCTGTTTGCATAGTAGAAACTATGATGAGTTTTTCTTTGCTATTGGGATTTGTTAAGCGCTTAAGCTTACTTGGTTTTTTCCATCCATTATTTCCGCCGCCAGCAGCTATTACAAGCGCATCAGGATACTCTTGCTTGGCTTCCTCAACCCATTGCTTTAAAAGAAGCTCACTAGGGACAAGTATTAACAAAGGCTTTAGATCATCAACATGCTTACGAGCCGCCTCAAGCGCTGTGAATGTTTTACCACTTCCAGTTGCATGCTCAAAAATACCGCTAGACCCCTGCTTTCTCCAACCGTCTATGGCCAATTGCTGATGAGGTAATAAACTACGTTTGCGTGTCTCAGGCTTTATAGACTCAAACGATGATCCTTTTAGTGTTACCCTTGCAACATCTAACGTCTGGAATGCGACTTTAGACAAACAATGACTGGCAGCTTCAGGGAATGATAAGGTTTGAATATCTTTTGTTAGCCCTAGCCACAAATTATCGAAGTTAGATTCATGCCTTTGAGATCGCTGATACTCATTTAAATGATGCCAACTACAAAAAACTTCGACAGATTCAAAATTGCCATGAGCATGCCAACCGCTAAATGATTCATTAGCCGAGCCAATAAAGCTAACCCTATTTTTCTCATCGTCTAAGAATATACCGATTTTTTCATGATAGATGCCTAAAGCATCAGCGCGAAATGCAATTCTAATTTCAAGAGCATCGGTTGCTAAAAGCGTTGCTAAAACCTTAATCGGATTTAAGGTCTCGCTGTTACTAATAAGAGCCTCGATTTCATGAGTAACCTTTTCGTCTACTATTTGTTTTGCCAACAGCTTATTTTGTGAAATCACATCTAAATCTTTAGCATCCAATTCAGGCGAGCAGATTAAATAGATTTTTCCACCTCTTGAAGCGAAATCAAGAATTTCTTGCCCAACAATTAGGTAAACACTAGATCTAAAATATCCAACAGCTCTTTTATATATAGAGGCTTCTTTAAGGCAAGGTATATAAAATTCAGAAATAGGGTCACTTGAGCCTGTTCTATACTCTGGTTGAAGTTTTAACTTTTTTAAATTATGACCAGCTTGCATGTAAGGATATTACCATAGGGTTGAATAAAAATTAGCCGTTCTAAAGCACCTGCCTTAGTCTTTATTCTTATTTTTCCATTAAGCATAAAACTTAAATCAATTTTTAATAAATACTAATACTAATCAGGTTAAGAAAAGTCACATTTTCTTAACCTGAATAGTAAGTCATTGATTTATAAAAGGTCTGCCCAACAGTCTTTTCGGTCGCTCTTTTGAGATA
>Ga0214225_1000006_pt1 | contig 96387 bp, 91 predicted proteins | sample TroBogypolimnion_31_FD_153063 | JGI IMG/M metagenome (GOLD analysis project Ga0214225, IMG submission 153063) | Freshwater microbial communities from Trout Bog Lake, WI - 17SEP2007 hypolimnion | ecosystem: Environmental > Aquatic > Freshwater > Lake > Hypolimnion/Profundal zone | place: Trout... | reverse complement strand
AGAAATAGCTTTTTAAGAACCTCATCCTTGTTTTCAAAAGTAATCGCTGTTTGTTCCGGGTAATGCGAGAAGGTATCACTCATCACCTCCAGATCCACGCCATCAATTTTGATTTGGTTGATAGTGCGTTTAAGAAGACGATCCTTTTGGATAAAAATCAGGCGTTTGATATATTTATCCAACACTAGCTTGTGACCTTGTTCATTGGTCTTGTAGTAGTAGATAAACTCTTCTTTGCCATTGGTGGTGACATCGCGCTCCTCGTCCCACTTGGCATATACAAGATGGCCCATCGCCATGCAAAGCAATCCCACCACAATCCTGATATGTAAACTCATCATTCACTTTCTTCGACTTATGATGTGATCTTATCAGGCGAAAACCTTCATGCGACTCTTATCCATCTCTTCTGGCAAAGTTACCCCACTCTTTGGTGACCATCACCCCAATTACAAAATAGTAGCGTCAGCTATTCGCAAGCAATCGATTAGCGCCTTAAATAATCCTGAGTCTGTAGAAATTACCAGGCTAGGCGTTCAGGGGGATGAGCAAGCAGATCTGAGTGTGCACGGCGGACTTGAAAAAGCCATCTATGTATACCCAGCAGAGCACTATGCCTTTTGGAATGCGCTGCTGACGCGAGAAACTAAAAAATTAGTGCAACTTCAGTACGGCGCCATCGGAGAAAATTTTACGATTGAAGGCTTACTAGAAACAGACGTATATGTTGGTGACAAGCTCATCATTGGTGGCCTAGAGTTTTCTGTGGTCAAGTTACGCGAACCCTGCTTCAAATTTAATGCTGCTATGGGCTACAAGGGTGCTGCAAAAGCCATGTTGCAATCTGGCTTTAGCGGCTGGTACTTAAGAGTGCATCAAGCCGGAAGTCTGACTGCTGGCGTGGACATCAAACATGTTTCTGGGCCCAAAGACATCTCTATAGACGCACAAAATCGAGCACTCCTGAATCGCAGCAATCAACACAATTTGTGGGAATAAAAAAACCCGACCACTCAGTGATCGGGTTTCAAATGTATCGCACTAAAACTGCTTAGTGCAGATCTTTAATCACGTGCATAGATATCTACGTCTTTTGTTTCTTTAACAAAGAGTACGCCGATTACCAATGTCATTGCAGCAATGATGATTGGATACCAGAGACCGTAGTAAATATTACCGTTTTGCGCTACCAAGGCAAAGGAGATCGTTGGCAACAAGCCGCCGAACCAACCGTTACCAATATGGTATGGCAAGGACATTGATGTGTAACGAATGCGGGTTGGGAACATCTCAACCAACATAGCCGCGATTGGGCCGTAAACCATCGTTACCAAGATCACGAGGTAGAACAAGAGAAGGAACACAGCGAAGTAATTAATCGCAGCTGGATCAGCTTTAACTGGATAACCCTCTTTATTTAACGCCTCACGAATAGCTTTCTTAAACTCAGCATCTTTCGCTTTTGCATCAGCTGGATCCAAACCTTTGGCTGTATAGCCAGGGATTTCGAGATCGCCAATTTTTACAACAGCTACTGAGCCAGCAGGAGCGGCAACAGTGGTGTAGCTAGCAGAGTTAGAAGCCATCACTTGTTTTGCAATATCGCAAGAACTTGTGAACTTAGCTGTACCCGTTGGGTTGAACTGGAACGTACATTCATTTACATCAGCAGTAATCGTTGCTGGTGCAGTTGCCATAGCCTTTTCTAACGCTGGGTTAGCAAAGTGGGTCAAGGCATTAAATACTGAAACTGGAGTATTTGGAATGTAAGTAATAACAGCCAACAACAAGCCAGCCATGATGATGACCTTACGGCCAATCTTGTCTGACAAGCTACCAAATACTACGAAGAATGGTGTGCCGACTACTAATGAAGCGGCAATCAACAAGTTCGCTGTCTTAGCATCTACTTTCAATACCTGAGTGAGGTAGAACAAAGCATAGAACTGACCTGTGTACCAAACCACCGCTTGACCTGCAACCAGACCAAACAATGCCAAGATAACAATCTTCAAGTTCTTCCATTGACCGAATGATTCTGTCAAAGGTGCTTTAGACAATTTACCTTCATCTTTCATCTTCTTGAAAGCTGGAGATTCGTTCATCGACAAGCGGATGTAAACAGAAACGGCCAACAAAGCAATAGAAACAATGAAAGGAACACGCCAGCCCCAAACATCAAAGTCTGGACCAGTAAGTTCACGGGTGAACAAAATCACGAGCAAGGATAAGAACAAACCAAGAGTGGCCGTTGTCTGAATCCAAGCTGTGTATGCACCGCGCTTACCGTGAGGAGCATGTTCTGCAACATAAGTAGCTGCGCCACCGTACTCACCACCCAAAGCCAAACCTTGAAGCATACGTAATGCAATCAAGATCACTGGAGCGGCAACACCAATAGTTGCGTAGTTAGGCAGAATACCTACGACAAATGTCGCGCCACCCATGATCATAATAGTGACCAAGAAGGTGTACTTACGACCAATCAAGTCGCCCAAACGACCAAATACCAACGCACCAAATGGGCGCACGATAAAGCCTGCAGCAAATGCCAGTAAAGCGAAAATGAAGGCAGAGCCTGCATCTAAGCCAGAGAAAAACTGTTTGGCAATAACAGCAGCCAATGAACCGTAAAGATAAAAGTCGTACCACTCAAAAACCGTACCTAAAGAGGAGGCAAAAATAACCTTGCGTTCTTCAGCGGTCATTGGGGCTGCTTTAATTGATGTTGACATCAGTAGCTCCTAAATTATTTTTTATAGAAAATAAACAACGAGCCAATTATGCGGTGAAAATTTCCTTAGAAATCCCTTAGTTAGGGTAATTCCCCATCAAATGAGATCGGGGTTTTCCCCGAGTTCTACAATGTCATTAGTGCAAATAACAACAATAAATCTGGAGAGAAATATATGCAGCAAAAATGGGGTATTCGCGGGATGGCAGTGGCACCACACTCCCTCGCGTCAGAATCAGCTTTGGCCGTCTTAAGAGAAGGTGGAAATGCACTAGAGGCAATGGTGGCTGCAGCGGCAACTATCGCAGTTGTCTACCCCCATATGAACTCCATTGGTGGTGACTCCTTTTGGGTCATACACTCTCCAGGCAAGGCGATGGGCGGCATTGATGCATGCGGCGCTGCAGCAGGCCTTGCTACTAAGCAATGGTACGCAGAGCGCGGTATCACTAAAGCAATTCCATTTCGTGGGCCAGTAGCTGCCAATACTGTAGCAGGCACCATTTCAGGCTGGGGTGCAGCACATCAATTATCCAAGCAAGCGTTAAAGGGAAAGATTCCGCTCTCGCGTTTGCTTGCCGATGCCATTCACTATGCAGAATCTGGGATGCCAGTTACCCATAGTCAATCTAGCCTGACCGCTAAAAAACGTGAAGAGCTCAGCCCCATAGCCGGCTTTGCTGAAACTTTTTTGGTTGATGGCAAAGCGCCGGCCGTGGGCAGCATCTTTAAACAAGAGCGTCTTGCAAAAACATTAAGACAAATTGCCAGAAAAGGAACGGAAGATTACTACCGCGGCGATTTAGCTAATGTGCTTGCAAAAGAACTAACTAATATTGGCAGCCCCCTTCGCTTGGGCGACCTGCATCGCCATCAAGCAAAGCTAATTGACCCACTTGAGTTAAAGCACAGCTTGGGGAATGTTTACAACATGACGCCCCCAACACAAGGGGTTGTGTCATTAATGATCATTGGTATTCTGGATCAACTCAATCTAAAACGCTTCAAGGTTGATAGCGCACAGTATGTTCACCACTGCGTTGAAGCGACCAAGCAGGCTTTTAAAGTTCGCGACAAGTTTGTTACCGATCCTGCATACATGGTCAAAAATGCACAGTCCTTTTTGGCTCCCGCATTTTTGAAGAAGCTCGCTAAAAATATTGATCCTGAAAAAGCGCTTCCTTGGGGTCAAGGCAAAGGTCCTGCCGATACCATTTGGATGGGTGTGATTGACGGACAAGGAAATTCTGTTTCCTTTATTCAAAGTATTTATCACGAGTTTGGCGCCGGCATCGTATTACCTCAATCAGGCGTTAACTGGCAAAACCGTGGTTGCAGTTTTTCTTTGGATCCAAAAGCACTCAATCATCTTGAGCCTTATCGCAAACCATTTCACACATTGAACCCCGCGCTTGCGCTATTTAATGATGGTCGTCAAATGGTGTATGGCACGATGGGTGGTGATGGTCAGCCTCAAACGCAATGTGCCGTATTTACCCGTACCGCAACGTATGGCCTAGATCCGCAAGATGCTATTAGCCGTCCACGTTGGTTGCTAGGACGCACTTGGGGTCAAACGAGTGACAGCCTCAAACTCGAATCCCGTTTTAGTCCTTGGGTTGCCAAAGAATTGCATGCATTAGGTCATGAAATTGAAATGCTCGATGCATTTGATGAGACCGTTGGTCATGCGGGCTGCATTATTCGTGAACCCTCAGGCACATTACGTGGCGGTTGGGATCCCCGCAGCGATGGGGCTGTTAGCGCGTTTTAGTAATGAACATTTTGGGTACGCGCAGATCCCAGTGAATAGCTGCTGCGCGTAATCCAAAGATCGCCAACATACATGCAACTGAACCTTCAATAGTGTATTGCGGCAAGAAATTCAGAATCAATACATAAATGCAGCAACCTAAAGTGACTGGAATGGCATACAACTCATAAGACATTAAGAGTGTTTTTCTGCCGGCCAAAATATCGCGTAGTAATCCGCCGCCGATCGCAGTTACGACACCTAAGATCACTGGTCCTAGCGGTAAACCAAATCCCATATTCCAGGCTTTATCAGCGCCAGCAATTCCAAACAGCGCGGCACCAAGTCCATCGATATACAACATCCAACGATAAATTTGCGGTTGAGTAAAGAAAGACTCCGCAAAAAAGGTTAGAACACTCGCGCCCAAAGCAAGCCATACATAGATTTGGGATTGAGACCAGAAGGTGGGGGTTCCCAAGATGATGTCACGCACAGTGCCGCCGCCGATTGCCGTAATGACACCAAGCACGAGCACACCAAAAATATCTACGCCACGATCCGCAATGGCTAGCACACCTGTAATCGCAAATGCAATCGTGGCAATGATGCCAATCCAGAAATTGATCTCTTCCATAAGAGAACAGTCTAAAGCACTTTAGGGTAATTAAACTGCGCTATTCCACCAAAGAAATAGTGACAACGTGAGCAAGGAGCCGACTGTAGTCAGCAAGACCACACGAGAAATGGTTCGGCCATCCGCGTTGTAATACTGGGCCAACATAAAAGGGCCCGTGCCTGTTGGGAGCGCGCTCAATATCACCACGGCATTAACCCAGAGCACCGGTAAATTCAAAATAGGTCCTGCGATTACCCAGGCAATGATTGGCTGAACGATCAGCTTTGCAACACTTAAACCCCAAGCATTGGATCTATCTGTTTTTCGCTTTTGAATGAGAAATAAGCCAATCGAGACAAGCGCACAGGGGCTAGCTGCAGCCGCTAAAAATGAAATGAATTGTTGAAGCGGATCATACAAAGGTAAATGAGTTGAAGACCATAGTAAGCCTGCAACTGGAGCCACCAGCAAAGGATTGGAACAAAGAGATTTGATAACGCTCCACACAATCTCGTGAGACTTTTTATGTGCGAGTGTGCCGATTTCAATAAAAACGGTTGCTAAAGCAAACATCCCAAATACAACAAATGTTGCAATCACTGCTGGAGCAAAACCATCCTGCCCTAAAGCCAAAATACACAGTGGGATGCCCATGTAACCAGTATTGGAGTAAGAAGCGCTCAGGCCGGCAAAGCTAGCAAGCGCTAGATCTCGCTTACGGTACCAGCTGATAAAAAACGTCAAGAAGTAAACCACTAGACAACTGACGGCGAAAGCCAAGATAAATCCTGGCTGCCACAGCGACTGCCAAGTGCTGTTAGCCGCGAAGTTAAATAATTGGGCCGGTAACGCAAGCCAAACAACAAAGCGATTGAGCTCAGTCGAGGCGCTCTCACCTAACTTGCCAGATTTACCGCAAATGTATCCAACAAGGATCAGGGCAAAAACTGGCAGAACTACATTAAAAACGTAGAGCAATTTTTATGAAATTCTTTTGAGTGTCTTGGCATAGCGCTGCGCATTCTTCACATAGCGCCCAGCGATATCTTCGATCTTTTTCATTTGCTCTGGTTCCAGCGTCTTTACAACCTTTGCCGGTGATCCCAAGATCATTGAGCCATCAGGAAATTCTTTTCCCTCAGTCACTAGCGCGCCTGCCCCAACCAAGCAATGCTTGCCGATTTTTGCACCGTTCAAAATCACAGCACCAATACCAATCAAGCTACCGTCACCGATTTGACAACCATGCAACATCACTTGGTGGCCAACCGTAACGCGCTTACCGATAATCAACTCAAAACCTGGATCAGTGTGCAGCACAGATGCATCCTGCACATTACTATCTTCACCGATTTCGATGAGGTCGTTATCGCCTCGCACTATTACGTTAGGCCAGACACTGGCGTTCTTGTGCATGCGTACCTTACCGATCACTTCTGCGCTTTCGGCAACCCAAGCTCCCTCATCCAAATGAGGGGCCATTCCATCTAGTTCAAATATAGCCATAACTGATTATAGGTAGGAATAAGTTATGTCACAGACATCGGGTGGTTTACCAGTTTGGTTCGCGATCTGGTGAAGAAGAAATGCGATGCACACTTAAATCCGCACCTTCGAACTCTTCCTCTTGAGACATGCGTATTCCCAAGGCCATCTTCAATGCTCCGTAAACTACGAAACCACCAACCAAGGCGATGCCAACTCCTAATGCGCTACCAATGAGTTGCCCGGTAAAACTAATCCCGCCCATGCCGCCCAAGACTTTTGCACCAAAGATCCCAGCAGCCAAGCCACCCCAAAGACCGCATAAACCATGCAGGGGCCAAACACCCAATACATCGTCGATCTTCCAGCGGTTTTGCACCAAGGTAAACATATACACAAATAAGCCACCAGCCACCAAGCCAACGATTAAGGCGCCAAGAGGATGCATCAAGTCAGAGCCTGCACACACTGCTACCAAACCTGCAAGGGGGCCATTGTAAGTAAAGCCTGGATCATTACGGCCCACAACCCATGCTGCTAATGTTCCGCCAACCATCGCCATCAAAGAATTCAAAGCTACGAGGCCACTAATTTTGTCGATTGATTGAGCACTCATCACATTAAAACCAAACCAACCTACCGCCAAAATCCAAGCGCCTAAGGCCAAGAAAGGAATGCTGGAAGGTGGATGCGCAGAAATATTCCCATCTTTGTTGTAGCGCCCACGACGCGCACCAAGCAAGAGCACTGCCGGCAAGGCAATCCAGCCGCCAACTGCATGAACCACTATGGAACCAGCGAAATCATGAAACTCTTCACCGGTCAATGTCTTGATCCACGCCTGAATTCCGTAATGTTGATTCCAAGCAATCCCCTCAAAGAAGGGATAAACAAAACCGACTAAAACGAACGTCGCAATGAGTTGAGGATTGAACTTTGCACGCTCTGCAATACCACCAGAAACAATTGCTGGAATCGCTGCAGCAAAGGTCAGCAGGAAGAAAAACTTCACCAACTCATAGCCGTTCTTCTCGGCTAAGACTTCCGCCCCCGAAAAGAAATTGACACCATAGGCAATGCTGTAGCCAATGAAGAAGTAGGCGATCGTTGAAACCGCAAAATCTACTAATATTTTGACTAGCGCATTAACTTGGTTCTTTTTGCGAACTGTGCCGAGCTCCAAAAAAGCAAAACCCGCATGCATTGCCAAGACCATAATGGCGCCGAGCAAAATAAATAAAGCGTCGCTACCTGATTTCAAAGTTTCCACTGAAGTTCCCCCTCTAGTTTTTTGCATCATTATGGGGAAAAATAAATCCTATTTCGGTGCACTTTGCACTAATTTAGTGCAAAAAATCATCATATTTATGGTTTATGATTGTTTTACATACACCCAAGGGAGAACCCATGAAGAAAGTTTTGGCTGTTTTAATCGCAATCTGCGCATTTTCAGGTCTGGCTCAGGCCCAAGAAAAAGTTAAAGTGCTCAGCACACAAGAACTCGTCACTGTATGCAAATTACCAGCAAGCCCAGAATCTCGCAGTTTCTGTGTTGGTTATACAACTGCTATTTACGATACCTATTTAGCAACACGCCACCCGCAACGCGCTAAGCCATTTATTTGCGTGAAGCAACCTGCTCCAAACCGTGATGATGTGATTGGTGATTTTGTTAAGTTTGCACAAGTAGCTCCTCAACTTGCTAACGAACCTGCTGCGGGGACCTTTTTAGGCTTCTTGGCTATGCGCTTTCCTTGCGCCAGAAAATAAGCCAATACAACATTCATTTATATAAGGATCGCTTGATATGAAAAAAATTATCGCTATCGCAGCAGCTACTGTAGCCATTGCGGGTTGCTCCAATATGAGCAACACTGAACAACGTACTTTATCTGGTGCAGGCATCGGTGCAGCAGCTGGTGCAGTCGGCACTGCCATTTTCCACGGCAACCCTATTTGGGGTGCGGTCGGTGGTGCAGCAGTTGGTGCGGCATCTGGCTATGTATACGATGCATACAAAAAAGAGCAGGCTTCTGAGTACAACTCTGGCTATAACGCTGGAAAAACAAATCAGAAGAATCAAGCTCCTAACTAATAGCCCCCTTCTACTGATTTAGTAGTACCTGCAATACCAAACCCAGTTTGTATTAATTTACAAGCTGGGTTTTTATTTGAATCTCGCCAGCCAACGCCTTATGAATAGGGCACTTGCTTGCAACGTCTAACAAGCGCTCTTTCTGCTCATTATCTAGCTCACCTATCAACTGAATGTCACGACTCAATATCTCAACATCATTCGTGCGCTCAATATCAACAGTCACAATGGCATTTTCTAGTTTCCAAGTTTTACGCTCGGAATACATTTTCAATGTCATGCTGGTGCAGGATGCTAATGCAGCAGCAAGATATTCATGAGGCGATGGCCCTGTTCCGGAACCACCACGAGCGACCTCAGCATCCGCCAAAAAATGTAAGTCACCTACCGCTAGTTTTTGCTGCAGGGAGCCAACGCCAAACTGGGATTGAACTTTTCTCATAAGGACCTTTACTGATTAAGTGGAATGCGGTTTACTGGGCTTGGTGGCAACAGGGAGTTCCGCTTTCTTCCAAGCAGAAAAACCCCCCTCCAGATGACAAACTCCTGGCACACCCATTCTTTGAAGTGTTTCTGTCGCCAATGCAGAGCGCCAAGCAGATGCGCAATATAAAACTAGGCGCTTGCCCTCCCCAAAAATAGGCTTGAAATAAGGGCTGTCTGGATCGACCCAGAACTCCAACATGCCCCTAGGGGCATGCAAAGCATTCGGAATCATCCCCTCGCGCTCAAGCTCGCGGACATCACGAATATCCACAAAAACAGTATTGGAATCTTCTAAAAATGCTTTTGCTTGACTCAGTGGCACAGTTTCAACCTGCTCCATCGCTTGTGCAATTAACGCTTGATAGCCAATCTTTAATTTCATCAAAACCTCCTAAAGTACCAAACCTTTATTTGTCTTAAGTAGCTGATACCATTTGATTATGAACTTTACCCCTACCGAACTTGGCGCAAGTATTATTTTTGCAATCGCAGTACTGCATACCTTTTGTACATCCTATTTTGAGGCCTTAGCTAAAACATCTCCTAAGCATTCCGGTCTATGGCACTTGCTAGGCGAAGTAGAGATTGTCTTTGGGTTTTGGGCAGCTATCCTTATCATCTTCATGTGGCTCGCAAATGATTTAGGCATAGCAAAAGACTACGCCAATCATCGCAACTTCACCGAGCCCCTGTTTGTATTCGCCATCATGGTGGTGGCTGGCAGCAAGCCTGTTCTGAATATTGCCAGTCAAATATTGCATGGCTTAAGCAAAATGATGCAATCGGTTTTGCGTACTAAGCAAGCGCCTACTTTGTATTTCTTAATTCTAAGCATCACACCATTATTAGGTTCATTGATCACTGAACCGGCTGCAATGACTCTAGCGGCTTTTTTATTGCGGGATTTAGTCTATCGTCACAAGTGTTCCAACGCTTTACTCTACGGTACCTTGGGGGCTCTATTCGTCAATATTTCAATTGGTGGAACGCTCACCAATTTTGCTGCGCCACCTGTTCTGATGGTTGCGTCCACATGGAGCTGGAGTAGTGCATTCATGTTCGCCAATTTCGGTCTCGAATCTTGCATTGCGATTTTCATTAATGCGATGGCAGCTACACTCATATTTCATCGGCAGCTCATTGAACCTGAAATTAAAGCTGCACAGAGCAAGATGCCAGTCACCACCACTTTCATTCACCTACTGTTCTTGGCGGGCATTGTTGGCTTCGCCCATGATCCCGTTATCTTTATGTGGCTCTTACTGTTTTTTATTGGCTACACCACCGCCTACCCAAAACACCAAAGTCCTTTAATTTTGCGTGAAGCGCTCTTAGTTGGGTTCTTCTTGGCTGGCTTGGTTGTCCTTGGAGGATTGCAGGGATGGTGGCTACAACCCATCCTCGAGAATATGAGTCCTACTGCTGTGTTTTACGGCAGCCTTGCTCTCACGGCCATTACCGATAACGCAGCACTCACCTACCTTGGCTCACTCGTCAGCGGTACTTCACCAGAATTTAAACTTGCTTTAGTTGGTGGTGCAGTAGCGGGTGGCGGGCTAACAGTGATCGCTAATGCTCCGAATCCTGCTGGAATCGCCATTTTGCGTGCCCACTTCCCCAATACCGCTGTTTCTGCAGGCTACCTATTGCTTGCAGCCTTACCGCCGACATTGGTGACCATTCTGGTGTATCGCTTAATGTAAGGATGGCAAGTGTGCTGATGCCGTAAAATCTGAGCTTCGCCCCCAGCTATAAACCTGAGAACGGCATATGAAAAAGCTCTATATCAAAACCTTTGGCTGTCAAATGAACGAGTATGACTCGGGAAAGATGGCAGACATCCTCCATGCTAACGAAGGCATGGAAATGACAGACTCTCCAGAAGATGCGGATGTTGTTCTATTGAACACCTGCTCCATTCGAGAAAAAGCAGAAGACAAAGTCTTTTCTGATCTTGGGCGTTTACGTGAAATCAAAAAACGCAGGCCTGATTTATTGATTGGCGTTGGTGGATGCGTTGCCAGCCAAGAAGGTCAACAAATTATTAGTCGGGCGCCCTACGTGGATGTGGTGTTTGGCCCGCAAACTTTGCATCGTCTGTCTGATTTACTTGCCAAACGTCGTGAGACTGGGATTTCTCAGGTAGATATTTCATTTCCGGAAATTGAAAAATTTGATCACCTTCCTGCCTCTCGCCAAACACGCGGCTCTGCCTACGTATCCATCATGGAAGGCTGTTCAAAATATTGCAGCTATTGCGTTGTGCCATATACCCGCGGCGAAGAAGTGTCGCGCCCATTTGATGACGTACTGACTGAGGTAGCAAGTCTGGCCTCACAAGGTGTTCAAGAAATCGTTTTGCTCGGACAAAACGTCAATGCTTATTTAGGCAAGATGGGCAACACCGAAGAAATCGCCGACTTCGCACTCTTAATTGAATATATTGCAGAGATTCCAGGGGTTGAGCGCATTCGCTTCACCACTAGCCACCCCAAAGAATTTACACAACGCTTGATTGATGTCTATGCCAAGGTTCCTAAGTTAGTGAGTCACCTGCACTTGCCAGTCCAGCATGCCTCCGACTCGGTGCTCTCCGCCATGAAGCGTGGCTACACCTCATTGGAATACAAGAGCATCATTCGCAAGATGCGCGCAGTAAGACCTGACCTCACACTATCAAGTGACTTTATTGTTGGCTTCCCCGGTGAGACAGATGCTGATTTTGACAAACTACTGAAGATGGTCAAAGAGTTGCAATTTGATAACAGCTTTTGCTTTATCTTTAGCCCAAGACCAGGAACGCCGGCTGCAAATCTGAGCGACGACACGCCTTATGAAGTCAAACTCAAACGCTTGCAAACTTTGCTAGCACTGGTCGAATCTCAGGCCACTGTGATTAGCCAGAACATGCTTGGAAATGTTGAAAAAGTATTGATTGAGGGCTTGGCTAAAGATGGTGTCAATCTTCAGGGTCGTTCCGCCAATAATCGCGTCATCCATATTCCCATGCCAGACAAAAATATGGATAAGTGGATCGGCAGGATGGTCGACATAGAAATTACTGAGGTTCTCAATTACACACTGCGCGGTGAATTACTCCAGACTCATGCCAGCTCAATTTAAACCCACCCAAAAACTGATTGTTGATATTCAGTGTGCGAGTCCAGCGCTAGAAAAATCACTGAGTAGTATTGCCTCAACCCCCCTCATCAAGAAATGGGTAAAAACAGCCGTTCAGCGAAGTGGTTTACTTACCCTGCGTTTTGTAAATCAAACTGAGGGTAAAAAGTTGAATCTTGCTTTCCGGGGTAAAGATAAGTCAACCAATGTGCTGACTTTTCCTTACGAGCTCACCAAACAATCTCTTGCAGCAGATATTGTGTTTTGCTTGCCTGTAATTCAGAAAGAAGCACGCGAACAAGACAAAACAGCAAAAGCCCATTTAGCCCACTTAATTATTCATGGCTGCCTGCATGCACAGGGGCATGATCATGAAATAGATAAAGAAGCACAGAAAATGGAAAGCCAGGAGATCAAAATCTTAAAAAATCTAGGGTTCACTAACCCCTACATTCCTCAATAAAACCCTTTTCTTGCTCAATACCTGAATTTACTTATTTCTACGCTATTCTTGTAACCATGTCCGACCCCACTAAATCCGTATTAGAACGACTGGCTGAGTTTTTAACGCCTCAGCCCAATAGCCCTACCGAACGACGTCAAGAGCTGATTGAAACGCTCAGAGAAGCTCAAAGCGAAGGCTTGATTGATGCCGATGCCCTTTCAATGATTGAGGGAGTGTTTCAGGTTGGGCAACTGAGTGCCCGGGACATCTTAGTTCCACGCGCACAAATTGACTGGATCGATATCAATCTATCGCTTTCAGCAATTATCAAGAGCGTCATTACCGCAGCGCACTCACGATTTCCTGTATTCGAGGGTAGCAAAGACAATGTCATTGGCATCCTCTTGGCGAAAGATTTACTGCGTCACTCGACGGAAGATGACTTTCAAGTACGCGATTGGTTACGTCCAGCAGTCTTTATTCCAGAATCTAAGCGCCTAAGTGTTTTACTGCGCGACTTTAAAGACAATCGCAATCATCTGGCTATTGTCGTAGATGAATATAGTGGCGTTGCTGGAATTATCACCATTGAAGATGTCCTTGAACAAATTGTGGGTGATATTGAAGATGAGCATGATATTGATGAGGAGGCTGACAACATCATCTCTCTCGATAATGGTGACATCCGAGTGAAAGGCATTACTGAACTTGAACAATTCAATGAAACCCTAGGCACGCACTTCGCAGATGAGAATATTGAAACTGTTGCAGGTTTAGTCATTCAACATCTCGGCAGAGTTCCGAAGATGGGTGAACGAGTTCAAATTGGTAGCGTTGAGTTTGAAGTGCAGCGCGCTGACCCAAGACAAATTCACATTCTGCTAGCGCGTCAACTCCCCAAGAAAACTGATTGAGAATAGCTTTGATGGATTGGCAATTGCCGAAGGTTCGCAATCGCATTCAACTGCTTGCGCTCTTCGTGCTTGGTGCAATATTAGCCGGAGCAGCTGAACTGCCTTTTGGCGGGTGGATTCAAATTCCATTACTGACTTTGATTTGGTGGCAGCTGCACAAATCAAATCAGCAAGCTTTCAAACATTATTTTGTAGCCAGCATGTCTTTCGGACTTGGCTACTTTGTTCTTGGTCTGTGGTGGATCTATATCAGCCTTCACGACATTGGAGGCATGTACTGGCTACTATCAGTAGCAGCGGTATTTTTGCTGGCCGGGGGCATGGCTTTATTTTTTTCTTTGGCAAGTCTGTCAATACGGATCTTCAAAGATAGTCCTATATCAGGCCTGCTGCTAGCAGCTAACTGGGTGCTCGTTGAGTGGTTGAGGAGTTGGGTGCTGACGGGATTTCCTTGGATGGGCCTAGCTGAATCACAAGTGAACGGTCCATTTGCCGCAGTTGCTCCTTACTTAGGAGGATTGGCCTGTACGTTTTTGGTTGTGTGGGCCTCATGGCAACTTTACATACTCAGAAAGCAAGTGCGAGTTGGTGGAATTTCGCTCCTCTTCATCTTACTTCTCATGCCAGCGTTTTCTTGGTGGCAGTTTACAAAACCACAGGGCGAACCACTTAGCGTAGAACTCATTCAAGGAAATTTTGCTCAAAGCTTAATCTTTAATCCTGATGGCGTATTTAGACAAATACAGTTTTATGACCAGGCAATGAAGTCGTCCCATGCGGATCTGATTGTTAGTCCTGAGACTGCCTTTTCTTGGCCAGAAACCAATTTACCGAGCGGCCTCTTAGATAGCTTGCAAGTTTTTTCCAATCAGAGTCAAAGCACCTTGTTATTTGGCATCATTGGCAGACGCCAAAATCCTCCAGATGGTAGAGAGTTTTCAAATAGGGCTTTAGGCATCGGCCCAAATGCGCCCACTTATCAATACGATAAATCCCACTTAGTACCTTTTGGAGAATTTATTCCTCCTGGATTTCATTGGTTCATTAAAGCTTTTAGCGTCCCGCTAAGCGATTTTGCACGGGGCGCAACAGACCAAGCGTTTTTTCCAATCACAAGATCTGGACAAGATCCCATTTATGCGGCGATTACTATTTGCTATGAAGACGTCTTCGGGAGTGAGTTAGCTGCACGACTTCGTGAAAGTAATAAACCAGCAAACCTGATGATCAACATTACCAATTTGGCCTGGTTTGGCGCTTCTCAGGCGCCTGCTCAACAGCTAAGACTATCGCAATTGCGCTCTCTAGAAACCGGCCTGCCAGCCCTGCGAGCCACGAATACTGGCATTACCGCTGTATTAGGGCCTGATGGCAAAGTGCTCGCACAACTCCCTGAATTTACACAAGGTACATTAACCGCCAAGGTGCAAGCGTATTCAGGAAAAACACCTTACGTTGCTTGGGGAAACACTCCGATTTTGAGTATTTCCTGCCTTCTGCTCATCTTAGGTCTCATCAGGCAAAAACGGTTTTAGTCCTTAGCCGGCTTAGCCATGTAAAATCAACGGCTTAGCTAGGTTAATCATGCTTACTTTTCAGCAAATCATTCTCAAACTCCAAGATTACTGGGACCAACAAGGTTGCGCCCTATTGCAGCCTATCGACCTCGAGGTCGGTGCGGGCACCTCTCATACGGCTACCTTCTTGCGCGCCATTGGTCCAGAGCCTTGGAAAGCGGCCTACGTTCAGCCTTCACGCAGACCTAAAGATGGTCGCTATGGCGAGAACCCAAACCGTCTTCAGCACTACTACCAATATCAGGTTGTTTTAAAGCCCGCTCCAGAAAATATTCTCGAGCTATATCTGGGCTCTCTTGCAGCCCTCGGTCTAGACCTTGCAGAAAACGACGTACGTTTTGTGGAGGATGATTGGGAAAATCCAACCTTGGGAGCTTGGGGTCTTGGCTGGGAAGTTTGGCTCAACGGCATGGAAGTCACGCAGTTCACCTACTTTCAACAAGTTGGCGGCCTAGACTGCAAACCCGTACTGGGCGAAATCACTTACGGTATTGAACGTCTGGCAATGTACATTCAAAATTGCTCCAACGTTTATGACTTAGTGTGGGCTGATGGTATTTCTTATGGTGATGTTTATCACCAGAATGAAGTGGAACAGTCTTGCTACAACTTTGAACACTCCAACACCGATTTGTTGTTTGCTAACTTTTCAAATTTTGAGAGTGAAGCAAAACGTTTAATGGAAGTACCGCTTGCCTTACCCGCCTATGAAATGGTCCTTAAGGCCGCTCATACATTTAATTTGTTAGATGCCCGTGGCGCAATCTCAGTAACCGAGCGCGCTGCCTATATTGGTCGCATTCGCAATCTTTCGCGCGCAGTTGCTCAAGCTTACTTTGAGTCTAGAGAAAAGCTGGGTTTCCCAATGTGCCAGCGTCAAGCTAAAGCATAAGTACTCCAATCTATTTATGAGCACATCCAATATGTCCCCTCAATCAGCTGACTTGTTGATTGAATTATTTACAGAAGAACTTCCACCGAAGTCATTACGTCGCCTCGGGGATGCATTTAGCGACGGCATCTTTAACACATTAAAAGCTGCGGGCCTATTAAGTGCTGACTCTAAAGCGATTGGCTATGCAACACCCCGCCGCTTAGCAGTGCATGTGACGGATGTCATGGGTCAAGCTCCTGACTATCCAGTACGCGAAAAATTATTACCGACGAGTATTGCATTTGATGCTGAAGGCAAAGCTACTGCACCCCTTCTAAAGAAATTGGGCGCACTTGGCTATGCAGATCTCGATATTTCCACTTTAGAAAAATCGGGCGAAGGTAAAAATGAAGCTTTGTATTTAAATGTGATTGCGAGAGGTGCGGCACTTGAGAAAACGGCTCAAGTGGCACTCGAGAGCACATTAAGCAAGTTGCCAATTGCTAAAATGATGCATTACCAAGTATTGCAGAAGAATGGTCAATTAGCCGATGTTGAATTTGCCCGCCCAGCCCACAAGATCATTGCGCTTCACGGTACTACGCCTTTAGCAATCAGTGCGCTAGGCATTCATGCTGGTAATCAAACTGATGGCCATCGCTTCTTAGCGCCTGGCGTGATTTCAATTACATCAGCAGATCAATACGAAACAACGCTACAGAGCCAGGCTAAAGTCATGCCTAGCTTTAACAAGCGCCGCGAACATATCGAAGCTGCGCTATTAAAAGCGGCTGGCGATGATTCCGTCTTGATGCCGGACAGCCTACTCGATGAGGTGACTGCGCTCGTTGAGTGGCCAGCCATTTACGAGTGCCATTTTGATCAAGAGTTCTTAGAAGTGCCGCAAGAGTGCTTAATTCTGACAATGCAAACGAATCAAAAATATTTTGCTTTGACTGATCAGCAAGGCAAGTTACGCAACCGTTTTCTGATTGTTTCTAATATTGAAACGAATAAGCCTGAAGCTATCATCTCAGGCAATGAGCGCGTTGTGCGCCCACGCCTCTCAGATGCGCGCTTCTTCTTCCAGCAAGATCAAAAGCGTCCCTTAGGGTCTCGCGTTGCCGATCTGGGTAAGGTGGTCTATCACAACCAACTAGGCAATCAACTTGAGCGCACTCAGCGCGTTGCTGCAATTGCTACTGGCATTGCAAAAGAATTAAAAAACAAAGGCATCGAAGCAAACATAGAGTTTGCTGGTCGTGCCGCCGAAATTGCCAAGACTGACTTGCTCACTGACATGGTTGGTGAGTTTCCAGAGTTGCAGGGCATTATGGGTCGCTACTATGCTACACATGACGGTGAAAATCCTGAAGTGGCTGCAGCCTGTAGCGAACACTACATGCCACGCTTTGCTGGCGATGTCTTACCCCAAACTCAGACCGGCACCATCCTGGCCATTGCTGACAAATTAGAAACTTTGGTAGGTATTTGGGGTGTTGGCCTTGCTCCTACTGGCGATAAAGACCCTTATGCATTGCGTCGTCATGCTTTAGGCATCTGCCGTTTGCTTTTGGAAAAAAATCTGTCATTGAGTCTGCCCGACCTTATTACATTAGCCCGCGCTCAATTTTCTCAAAAGGACGTGCAAGAAAAGGCTAAGGCTGAAGATATTTATGCCTTCATCATTGATCGTCTCCGCGCCTACTTGCGTGACCAATCAGTAGCTGGAAAGCCATTTACCAGTGCAGAGATAGATGCTGTTCTTAGCCAATCACCCGCACAGTTAAATGACCTCATCGGTCGCTTGACTGCTTTACGAGAATTTAACGCCCTTGAGCAAGCAACCCAACTTGCTGCTGCCAATAAGCGGATCAGCAACATCCTCAAGAAAACCACTACCGCGATTCCAGCGACTTGCTCCAATAAGTTATTACAAATTCCTGCAGAGACTGCCCTATTTCAGGCCTTGGAAAGCATTACTCCAAAACTCAATGAAGCCTACGAACAAGGCCAATTTGTTGAACTCTTTAAGGCTCTTGTAGCCTTGAGTCAACCTATTGATCAATTCTTTGCAGATGTCATGGTGATGGATCCAAATCCTGAGTTACGTGATAACCGCTTAGCGCTCTTGCAACAACTTCACCAGAAAATGAATCTCATTGCCGACCTCGGCAAATTGGCATGAGCACCAGCTCCTCTAAATTAATCATCCTCGATCGCGATGGCGTGATCAATGAAGACAGAGACGACTATGTGAAGTCGAGCGAAGAGTGGGTTCCACTTCCAGGCAGCCTTGAAGCTATCGCCTTACTCAATCAAGCCGGCTATCAAATAGCCATTGCCACCAATCAATCAGGTCTAGCAAGAGGTTATTTCAATATCAACGACCTGCATGCCATGCACAGCAAGATGGATGCATTACTCAAACCACTTGGTGGCCGCATTGACAGTATTTTCTTCTGCCCTCATGTGGATGCCAATGCATGTGATTGCCGCAAACCATTGCCCGGGCTCATGAAAGAGATCGCCCTTCGCTACAAGAAAAATCATAGTAAGAACCCGCTTGAGGGAGTGCCTATCGTAGGGGACTCCTTGAGAGATTTACAGGCCGGCATCGTCCTAGGCGCCTCGCCACATTTAGTCTTGACCGGCAAAGGTAAGCAAACTTTAGCTAAGGGCGAGCTTCCGGATGGCACTGAAATTCATGAAGATTTGCTTGCGTTTGCCACTAGCCTTTTAAAAGAGAAAGTTTAGAAAATGATCTTTTTACGCTCAGCTCTCTTCACCTTATTTTTACTGGTCTTCACGCCGATCTGGTCAATTCTTTGTCTGCTAGCTTTTCCATTCCTGAATCCTGAAAATCGCTACCGCTTTATTGGCCTCTGGAACAAAGTGGTCATCTGGTTATTGCAGCCGCTGTGTGGAATTCATTATGAGATCCGTGGGATGGAGAATATGTACGCAGTACTGGATCAACCGGTCGTAGTACTCAGTAAGCATCAATCAGCCTACGAAACAATTGCCTACATTGCATTACTACCAAAACAAGTCTGCTTTGTATTTAAACGTGAGCTGCTTTGGATTCCATTTTTTGGCTGGGCATTGGCATTACTGAAAATGATTCATATCAATCGTGCCAGCAAAGAAACTGCTGCAGTCTCAGTTGCAAACCAAGGACGTAAGCGCCTTGCTGAAGGCAAGTGGATCATGTTGTTTCCGGAAGGCACCAGGATGCCAACTGGATCTTATAAGCCTTACAGCAAAGGTGGGGCTAGACTTGCAAGCGCTACTGATGCAATGGTCATTCCCATTGCCCATAACGCAGGGCGTTGCTGGCCTAAGAATAGCTTTCTAAAGCAGCCTGGAACGGTGATTTTTTCGATTGGACCTGCAATTGCCTCAGCCGGTAAAACAGGCGGTCAACTTCATCAAGAAGTTGAAAAGTGGATTGAAGCAGAAATGCGCGTTATCGATCCAGATGCTTATAAGACTTGAGGTAATACTGAGGCAACGTTTTATTGAGCTAATGCTTTAGCCCACTCGATATACCGATCAACAGAAATATCTTGAGCGCGAGACTTCAGCTCAATCTCTGTTAAAGATAATTTTTCAGCAAAAGGTTGTAGATTCGTGCGGAGCATTTTTCTTCTTTGAGAAAAAGCTGCTGCTACTACCCTCTCCAATGAAGCCCACTGGGCATCATTTAGGTTGAAATCTACCCTAGGAATCATCCTCACTACTGCAGAATTGACCTTGGGCTGTGGATCAAATGCTTCAGGTGGAACTTCAAGCACCTGCTCCATATGATATCGAGCCTGCAGCATGACTGATAGACGGCTGAAGTCAGAGCTACCTGCAGGAGCAACCATGCGCTCAACCACTTCCGCTTGTAACATAAATACCTGCTCATCAATCACTGCTGCTGCAGACACCAAATGAAACAAGAGTGGAGAAGAAATGTTGTAAGGCAAATTGCCTACCACCTTACACAAGCCACTATTTTTTGGGCGACTCTTAGCCCAGGACATGAAATCAAACTTTAAGGCATCACCTTCAATAACAGACAATCCCGTCAGGTTTTGCTGGTTCCAGTAAGCCACTAAATCTCGATCAATCTCTAGGAGATCCAGATGATCCAAATTCCTTAACAAAGGTTTCGTCAGGGCGCCAAGTCCAGGACCAATCTCAATCACATGCGCATCAGTGCTAGGATTAATTAGCGCAACGATGGAATAGATGATTCCAGCATCTTGCAAAAAGTTTTGTCCAAAGCGTTTACGTGCGTGATGTATCAAGAGTTGCTAACTTTTTTATTTACTGCTAATTGATAGGCCAAGCGCAATGCTTCAAGCATGCTGCTGGGATCTGCAATCCCTTTTCCAGCAATATCCAGCGCTGTGCCGTGATCAACTGAAGTACGAATGATCGGCAATCCTAAGGTCACATTAACGCCGCCACCAAATGTCACAAATTTAAATGGGGCTAAGCCCTGATCGTGATACATCGCAATATAAGCATCTACATGCTCTAAGCTATTTGCTTCAAACATGGTGTCGCCAGGATAGGGTCCAGCAACTTGAATGCCCTCCCCTTGAGCCAATTGAATTGCAGGTGAAATTATTTCAATCTCTTCGCGCCCTAAATAACCCGATTCACCAGCATGGGGGTTGAGTCCTGCCACCCTAATCACTGGGTTAGAGATGCCGAACTTATGCTGAAGATCACGGTGAACGATCTGAATGGTTTCTAGAATGTGCTTTTGAGTCAGCGCTGATGGCACATCTTTCAAAGGAAGGTGAGTGGTGGCTAAGGCGACTCGCAATTCCCTGGGCGCTTTAAGACCCATGAATCCAGCAGGTAAAAGCGCGCACAACATCATGACTACGTGATCAAGCTTACAAACCTCAGCTAAGTATTCTGTATGGCCACTGAAGGGGGTTCCAGCAACATTAATGATGCTCTTTTGCAATGGCGCAGTAATCATGGCATCAAAGCGTCCAGTCAAACAACCTGCCACCGCAGCATTCAATAGATTAAGAACATATTGCGCATTAGCTGGATTCAAGGTTCCAGCAGTAACCGACTCCGAAATTTCAACAGACTGTATCTCTAAGCGTTTTGATATTTCAGAATCAATATTTTTAGGGGTCTGCAATAAAGTAGCGTTGCCGAGCACAGTGATGTGCGCATTAGGCTGTTCTTTTAAGAAAGTGCAAGCTGCTGCAAGGCTAATCTCTGGTCCAATGCCAGCGGGTTCACCAGAACTAATGACTAGATTAACGGGGGCTACTTGCGGCATCATCTATGTTGATAATCTTCACCGTTGCGGTATCTCGCAACTGACGAATCCAATCCTGATAGGCTTGCTCAAACTTTCGTTCACGAATAGCGGCACGCGCAAATTCCTTTTGCTTATCAACCGTTAGCTGAGCATCTCGACGTTCAAGCACTTGGATCAAATGCCAGCCAAACTCAGACTTCACTGGATTACTCACTTCGCCGATTTGCAAGCGATTCATTGCCTGCTCAAACTCAGGAACCAAATCTCCTGGACCCATCCAACCTAAATTACCACCATTGGCTGCAGAACCATCTTCTGAATATTTCTTGGCTAATTCGCCAAAGTCAGCCGTCTTTGCGCGCACCTGATCACGGTATCCGGCTAAACGTCGCTCTGCATCCTGATCATTTAAACCTGGGCGATTACGAAGCAAGATATGGCGGGACATTGTCTGGGTAATGGCAATATTTTGTGGCGCATTTGAGGCGGCCTCTTGAGGGGCGGCCTGTTGCGGAGCACCAGCAGCCAAAGCGCGGCGATCCAATACTTTGAGCACATGATAGCCAGCGGGACTTTTCACCACACTATTAGCCACTTGACCGCCGCCCGTATTCCTAATGGCTTCATAAAATAACTGTGGCAATCGATCTGGCGTGCGGTAGCCTAATTCTTGAAACTTAATTTTTGGGTCATCTTTCGCGGCCATGGCACCAAGTTGTAAGAAATCTACATCGCCGCGGGCATCACGCAATAATGCTTCTGCTTTTTTCTTTGCATCTGCCTGAGCGCCAGCTCCAGCATTTGAGTCAGCTGGGATAAAAATTTGGGCGACATCAATTTCCTCTGGCGATCCTGGAGCTGCGGGAGCGGAGCGAGGAGCCCCTCCTCCAGTCATGGCACGCGTACGATCAGCAATATAGTTATCAATCTCAGCATCAGAAATTTTGATCTTACCTTCAACTTCGCGCTCGCGGAAACGACTAATGATGATGTCATCACGTAACATTTCTTTATAACGCTCAAATGTACTTCCTGTAGCAATAACCTTCTGCTTAAACTCTGCAACTGATAATTTATTTTTAGATGCTATGTCGCCAATAATCTTATCTAACTCTTTATTGCTAACGACAATACCTTCCTGTTCTGCCTCTTGAAGTTGAATTTTTTCAATGATGAGGCGCTCCATAACAGTCTGACGAAGCACAACAGGATCTGGAAGTTTTGTACCCTGTTTCTGCAAGGCCAAAATACGATCATCAATCTCTTTACGGGTCACATAACCTGTATTAACAACAGCCGCCACGCCATCAATGTTGCGGATCTTGCTATCGGGACTCGATCGTGCAGAATCTTGAGCAACCGCAACGCCAGCAAGCAACATAGCGCTTGCAAGCACGGCTTGAATTAAAATCCGTTTAAAGCTACTCAGACAAGGTGTCATTGATAGTTCTCGTATGTTGAGGGCGGTATAGGCTTGGAAGTAGGCATATATCCAGGAACATTCAGCTTCATGATATCAACTGGATTACTGCCGGCGCTACCAAAGCCCCTAAATTCTATTTGGAAGAGGATTTGGGTAGTGGTGATTTGGGAGGTATTGAGCATTTGAGAATATGCTGCACGCAAAGTCCAGCAGTCGCGCGTCCACTCCAATGCTGCCAAGGTATTAAGTGTTTTAGTTGTCAAAGCATCATAGCCCCAACGCCCCAAAACTGAAAGTTCGCGGGTAATGGGCCATTGACCAGAAACGTTATATTGATCTGTAGTTGTTGCCGCCAGAGTTGCTGGGGTTGGTCCAAATGCTTGAGTTGGTGGACTCCACACATTACGATAGCCAAAATTTAAACTTCGGCCTGGAGTTGGGCGCCAACTACCACCTACTGTAGTTTGTACAAAACGATTTAATTGGGTGTTGTACTGCCCAAAGGCATCTACACTAAAGTTTCCAAGCAATCGAATAGAGCCGGAACCCAGGGTATCAGAATAAGTAGTTGGGTTAGCAATCGTCCCATTCAACCCAACGCGCTGGCCGGTGAAGTCCTGTCTTTGAGCAAGCGTCACCGAGGCGCGCTCAGCACCAGAGCTGGCCTCCAGCATACGACTAGTAATACCACCAGTCAGCTTATTGTTATCTGCAACACGGTCATTACCAACAAAATTATTTTCACTAAAAATTTGAGTCACGCCAAAACCACCATCGGCGGTATCAAATAGAGGTGTTTGTGCCTGACTCTGAAATGGTGTGTATACGTAGAAAGCGCGAGGCTCCATCGTCAAGAGCATATCGCGACCAAAGAAGCCCTTTAACTCTGCCGCATCTCTCTCAAACGCTAAACCTGAATCTAAACTAAAAGTGGGAATCACAAAACCTTGGGCATTCGGTGCGCCAGGTGTTAAGGATGTCGCAGCATAGTTATTCGCCTGAAAGCTCACTTTAGGAGTCAGGTAATAACCAGGGGTAACCTGGGGCAAAGCCAATGCTCCTTTAACTACCGTTCGATCAGCCTGGCTATATAAATTACCAGCAGGAGCAGCCAGAGGATTGCCATTGACGTTGTAGGCAAAGCGCGTGTAATCGGTTGAGAAGGTTGTTTTAGGACCTGTCGGCAATTCTAAATATCTACCAGTCGCATCGGAAACGGTTGGCGTAATTTGATTGTTATAAACAGCCGTTACATTCGGAAGAATGTTATAGGGCGACTGAACCGTTGTCGTTGGATCTGGCTGCAAAGTCTGAAACGTCATAGCTCGCGCAGATACATTCCAATTGCTTAAGCTATCGGTCAACTGTTTATTCGCCCCCACCTCTTGTCGGAATTGGTTGGTAATAGCTCCGGCAATACTTTGAGAAAAGTCTGTGGGGTACATATTGTCAGAGACGCGGGCGATATTGGCGTAGCCATTGAATGCCCCGGGGCCTGGCAACCCACCAGGTGCTAAGTCACCACTGAAATTTTGTCTTTGCTGCCAGTCGTACTTCCAGCGATCGGTGCCCGTCTTTTTATCGTAAGGCAAGTATTCTCCAATTAATGTTCCGGCATATTGACGGTCCAAGAAACGGTATTGAGCACCTAACTGAGTACCACGCTGATTCATATACCGAGGCAGTAACAGTAAATCACGGTTAGGCGCTACGTTGACGTAGTAAGGGAGGGTGGTATCCCAACCATTGTTGGAGTTGTAGCCAGTAACTGGTGCAAGTATTCCAGAGCGACGCTGATTGGAGGTTGGAACGCTGAAATAAGGTACATACGCAATAGGTACATCGAAGAAACGCATCACACCGTTGGTACCCACCATTTCTTTTTGCTCATTATCAATTTCAATCTTGCTAGCCGTGAAATACCAATCTAAGTTTTCAGGTGTGCATGTTGTATAAGTTGCCTGATCAAAAACAAAAATATCCGAAGTTTCAATCGTTAGTTTCTTTGCAGTGCCATTTGCACGGTTATCACGAAGTTCATAAGTGGGAGACTCCATCTCACCTTCACGTGCATCCACTTTGAAGCGGGCCTTAGGCCCCCTAAAAGAAGTATTGCCCTTGATCAGCTCCGCATTACCAACTAAATCAGCAACGTCGGTATCAGGATTGTATTTAATTTCATCAGCTTTAATGACTGCCCCATTACGGCGAATTTGTGCACGACCTTTTAGATGCATATCGCGTTCAACTATGCCGTAAATTGAATCACTTGATGTAAAGGTGAGAGCCTTGCCGTCAGAAATTGGCTGCCCAACTCGCAACTGGTCATCCAGTTTTAAAACGGTGACAGCGCCACGATCCGGTATCAAAATCGTATTCGCAGAATTGCTTAATGACTGCGTAGTGGGTGGTAAAGGCGCAGGTGCCTGAGCAGCCCCTGGAAGTGCAAATTGCAGCAATACTAACCCCAACACTAAGCGGGGGGTTATGGCTAAAAAAAGAGGGGCGCAAAGGCCGGCACGACGGCGATAATGACTCATAGATCCTGACTCGCACTATTATACGAATCGACCATGACTGACGCTCGCTTAAACACCCTCCGCAACTGGCTAGAAGGCCTCAAACCTAGCTGGCAATTAGATCTCAACACCTTAGCCCCCGCTTCGGCTGATGCCAGCTTTCGGCGGTATTTTAGGGTTGAGACAAAAAACCCCGATTTTGGGACTTTGATTGTCATGGATGCTCCCCCTCAACACGAGCCCTTGGATGCCTTCATTCAGGTTGATTTATTACTCTCAGAGGCGGGTTTAAACGTACCCAAAATTCTTGAAAAAAATGTGGGGGAGGGCTTTCTATTGCTCAATGATTTGGGTAACGAAACTTACCTCTCGGCACTAAATGACAGCACTGCAGATCACCTCTATCAGGATGCAACCAAAGCATTAATCAAAATGCAATTGGCCAGCAAGCCTGATGTTCTGCCAAATTACGATGCAGCGCTCTTGCAGCGTGAGTTAGATTTATTTCCAGAATGGTATTTAAAAAAACATCTTCAAATTGAATTAAGCAAGTTACAAGATGCGCAGATCAAACAGGCTTTTGAACTGATCATTCAAAACAATCTCTCACAAGAAAAAGTATATGTACACCGCGATTACCATTCACGTAATTTGATGGTTACCGAAAAAAATAATCCGGGTGTTTTGGATTTTCAAGATGCGGTCTACGGGCCTATTACTTACGATGCATCTTCTTTATGGCGCGATGCGTACATTGCATGGCCAGAAGAAAAAGTGATTGATTGGGTAATTAAGTTTTGGGAAGAAGGCCGTAAAGTTGGGTTACCAATGCCAGACGATTTTGGCCAGTTCTACCGAGATTTTGAGTGGATGGGCTTACAACGCCATCTCAAAGTGCTCGGCATCTTTGCAAGATTATTTCATCGTGATGGTAAGGATGGTTATCTAAAAGATATTCCGCTAGTGTTGCAATATGCAATAGCTACTGCGAACCGCTATATTGAATTAAAACCTTTGGCCCGTATTTTAGAATCCACGCGCACAAGTCAACATGGCTAAGCCAAAGCAACTTCCCTGTTTACTGCTTGCTGCCGGCAGAGGGGAGCGCATGCGACCATTAACGGATGACTTGCCCAAGCCTCTTCTCAAGATCAAAGATAAGTCTTTATTGCAATGGCATCTAGAAGCACTATCTGATGCAGGTATTCAAAATATTGTCATTAACCACGCTTGGCTAGGACAAAAAATTGAAGATGCCTTGGGAAACGGGGCTCAGTTTGGACTGCAGATTCAATATTCTCCAGAGGCGACAGCGCTAGAAACAGCTGGCGGAATCCGCAAAGCCCTTCCCCCGCTTAATCCTGATGATTACTTTCTGGTCATCAATGGAGATGTTTTTTGCCCAGACTTTCCCATTGGAGGGCTAATACAGGCACATGCCGCCTTGAGGGACTCCCAAAATCCTCCGCTAGCCCACTTGGTCATGGTGCCCAACCCAGCCCATCACCCTGACGGGGACTTCTATTTGGACCGTTCACAGGTGAGCGAGATTGAATCACCGGGGGCTGAAAAACTCACCTTTTCCGGAATTGGCATCTACCACCGTGACTTATTTCAAGATCTCGTAATAGGGATTCCAGCAAAGCTTGCCCCCCTCCTTCGCACAGCAATGAAGGACAATAAAGTCTCTGGTGAAAAATATCTCGGACCATGGCACGATGTAGGTACACCTCAACGTTTGCAAGAGCTCAATGCAGTTTATGAATAAAACTGATATTTACCAAAAACGCAGAATTGCCTTAGCCAAAAAAATCCGTGCCAATACTGGTGGTGGGGTTGCCGTCATTGCCACGGCTCCAGAGTTATCTCGCAATCGCGATAGTGAATTTCCTTATCGTCACGACAGTGATTTTTTCTACCTCAGCGGATTTGAAGAGCCAGGCGCGACGCTAGTCATTAAGGTCGACCAAAACAGTGAAGAAACACATCTCTTTTGCAGACCCAAAGATCCAGAGCGCGAGATCTGGGATGGCATACGCCTTGGCCCTGAAGCTGCCCCAAAAATGTTGGGTGTAGATTCTGCTCATAGCAATGTTGAGCTTGATACTAAACTCAGTCAATTATTAGCTGATCAAGATGCAGTTTATGTTCGCCTAGCAGAAAGCGCTGAAACCGATCGCCGCCTACGCCACTGGATGAAACAAGTGCGTCAACAAGCGCGGGCTGGCATTAATCCCCCATCAGAATTTCATGATGTTGAAGCAATGATTCATGAAATGCGTTTGTTTAAAGATGTGCATGAAATCGAGATCATGCGACGTGCTGCTGCCATTTCTGCTCGCGCCCATATTCGCGCAATGCAAATCTGCAAGCCTGATATGCGCGAATACCAACTAGAAGCTGAGCTGCTACATGAATTCCGTAACAGCGGCTCACAAAGCGTTGCTTACAACAGTATTGTTGCTGGCGGCGCTAACTCCTGCATCCTGCACTATCGCGCTGGATCTACTGAATTGCGCAGCGGCGAGCTGTGCCTCATTGATGCTGGTTGTGAGCTTGATGGTTATGCCTCTGATATCACCAGAACCTTTCCAGTAAACGGTAAATTTAGTGGGCCACAACGCGCTCTATATGACATCACCTTAGCAGCTCAAGAAGCTGCCATTGCCGTGACAAAGCCTGGCAATACTTTTATGCAGCCGCATGAAGCTGCACTTAAGGTGCTCACACAAGGTTTGTTGGATGAAAAATTACTCAAACTTACTGAACTTGGCTCACTCGACAATGCCATTGAGACTGCCGCCTATCGTCGTTTTTATATGCATCGCACCTCGCATTGGCTAGGCATGGATGTCCATGATGTTGGCTCCTATCGCGAGCAAAACAACATCAATGCTGACGCTGAAAAACCCTGGCGGATTCTGAGGCCTGGCATGGTTATTACGATTGAACCTGGTTTATATGTTCGCCCAGCACAAGACGTAGATGAGCAGTTTTGGAATATCGGCATTCGGATTGAAGATGATGCAGTGATCAACGACTCTGGATGTGAATTAATTTCTCGTGGCGCCCCCGTTAAAGCCGATGACATTGAAGCCTTGATGAAAAATCAATAACGCATTCATGACGAGCGCAAGCAAGTACGACATATTGATTCAAGGTGGTGGTCCTGTTGGACTAGCTTGTGCCGCATGGTGCTTGCAAAAATATCCTGAAGCCAAACTCATACTAGTAGATCGTAATCCCCTTGATGATGCAGATCTAGCATCCGCCGACAGCAGAGGTATTGCGCTGTCCCATGGCAGTAAATTACTACTCGAGACCATCAAAGCTTGGCCAACAGAGTGTGCTGACATTCATCGTGTACATGTTTCTCAAGCCGGTCGTTTTGGACGAGCCTTAATGACGCGTGAAGAATTAGGCCAAGATGCTCTGGGCCACATCATTCGTTATCGCGATATTCATTTGGCTTTACGCAAAGCCTTAAGAGCGATCCAGAGTGAAGTCAATCAATCTGAGTCCCATTTTTCATGGCTGCATATCGATCAGGATGCTGAGCACCTAGACATCGAAGCTAAATGTATCGTTCATGCAGAAGGCGGCTTATTCAAAAAGCAGGATTGGGTTGAATCTGGTCGTGATTACGATCAATCCGCTCTAGTTGGTCTAGTTGAAGTAGAAAACGCAGCATCCCATCAAGCTTGGGAGCGATTTACATCAGAAGGCCCACTTGCCGTGCTACCAAGTCATTACGGCAGCAACATCCTGAACCTAGTTTGGTGCGGATCCCCTGAATCGTCACAACAACGCTTGAACTTAAGTGACGCTGATTTCCTATTGGCACTACAAAAAGAGTTTGGTTCTCGCATTGGTCGATTCTTAAAAATTCAAGATCGTCGTCTTTACGCGCTTGGACTCAATTACCGCAAAGAAATTACCCAGGGCAATGAAGTATGGATAGGCAATGCTGCACAGACCTTGCATCCCGTTGCCGGCCAAGGACTCAATCTCGGTTTGCGAGATGCCTATCTTTTAGCAGAAACATTGGCAGAGGTCTTCTCAAACCCTGAAGAAGAGCAAGCGCCTCATCACCTCGAGCATGCGCTAACAAGATACGCAAAAAGCCGTAAAGCTGATCGCACTACTACCATCGGCTTAACTGACTTTATGGCCAGAGTATTCACCTCAAACCTACTTCCTATCGTGATTGGGCGTGGACTAGCTTTAACGGCCCTTCAATGGCTTCCTCCAGTTAAAACGGCCCTAGCTCGACAAATGATGTTTGGGCGCCGCTAGGCCCCTTAAATCAAGGCATTTGATCTCTGCTTTGAACTCTTAATCTGCCTAAAAAATAGGCAAATTAAGCCCTATTTGTGCTAAAGTGTCATGCTTTCCACGCCACCTTGAGATTTCCTCGCGCCCACCCTAGATTCAGATGAAGATTGGCCCTCACCTCCTCGCAAATCGACTCTTTGTCGCCCCTATGGCTGGCGTAACAGACCGTCCATTTCGGCAGTTGTGCAAGAAACTGGGTGCTGGCTATGCTGTATCTGAAATGATTGCCTCCAATGCATTGCTTTGGAATAGTGAAAAGACTCAGCGTCGCGCTAATCATCAGGGTGAGTTCAAGCCAATCGCAGTACAAATTGCCGGAGCCGATCCAGCAATGATGGCAGCAGCAGCAAAACTCAACGTAGATCACGGCGCACAAATCATTGATATCAACATGGGTTGTCCAGCCAAGAAAGTCTGCAACGTTGCAGCAGGTTCCGCACTCATGCGTGACGAGCCCTTGGTACAACAAATTCTAGAAGCAATAGTGCAAGCCGTAGGAGTTGGACCTGACGCAGTACCAGTGACTTTAAAAATTCGGACGGGTTGGGATCGCGCCAATAAAAATGCAATAGCCATTGCTAGGCTTGCTGAACAATCGGGGATCTCGATGTTGACGGTTCATGGTCGCACTAAAGCAGATCTCTATCACGGTGAAGCTGAATACGAAACCATTACCGCCGTCAAAAATAGCGTGGCTATTCCGGTGGTTGCCAATGGCGATATCACCACCCCAGAAAAGGCAGCGTTCGTTTTACAGGCAACCGGTGCTGATGCCATCATGATTGGCCGCGCTGCTCAAGGTCGTCCCTGGATTTTTCGTGAGATCAATCACTATCTGGAGACTGGTACTAAGCTGCCTACTCCCGAGATCGCTGAAATTCAGGAGATCATGAACGAGCACTTACTTGATCACTATGCTTTCTATGGTGAATATGTTGGCCTGCGTACAGCGCGCAAACATATTGGCTGGTATTGCAAAGGACTTCGTGACTCACATGCCTTCCGCCAAAGAATGAACACTGCAGACGATTGCAAAACCCAATTACAAATGGTGAATGATTTTTTTGATGAGATGAAATCTCATTCCGATCGTTTACTATTTTTAGAAGCCGCTTAAATTTTAGTACTAGACACAACTACATGAGCAATAAACACCCCATAACAGAATGCATTGAAACGCAACTACAGGGCTACCTTGATGACCTCAAGGGCACGCCACCTTCAGATATTTATCAAATGGTATTAAGCGTCGTCGAAAAACCAATGCTGGAATTAGTCATGCAGCATGCTAAGCAGAACCAATCCTTAGCTGCGCAATACCTCGGCATTAATCGCAATACTTTGCATAAAAAACTCCTTGAGCATCAGCTGATCAAGTAAAGCCAATATTTACCTTAAACATTCATTCATCCAACCATCAAGCCCATATGATCCGCACAGCCCTACTCTCCGTCTCCGATAAAAATGGCATCGTGCCCTTTGCTAAAGCACTCCATGAGCAAGGCATCAAACTCATTTCTACCGGCGGTACTGCAAAACTCTTGGCTGAAAATCATTTGCCCGTTGTTGAGGTGTCTTCTTTGACAAAGTTTCCAGAGATGTTAGATGGCCGCGTCAAAACATTACACCCAATGGTCCATGGTGGCTTATTGGCCCGGAGAGACTTTCCTGAGCACATGGCTGCCCTGAAAGCACATGGCATCGACACTATCGATATGTTGGTTATCAATCTCTACCCTTTTAATGAAACCGTTGCTCGCGAGAACTGCTCATTTGAAGATGCTGTAGAGAATATTGATATTGGTGGTCCAGCAATGCTGCGCGCTGCTGCTAAGAACCATCAAGACGTGACCGTGCTGATCTCGCCTGAAGACTATGCACCAGTCTTAGCTGAGATGAAAGCAAACAAGAACACCGTTTCTTATAAAACCAATCTTAGTCTGGCCAAGAAAGTGTTTGCTCATACCGCTCAATATGACGGCGCCATTGCAAATTACTTATCCTCTTTAGGTGAAGATCTGGATCACAAAGCGCGCTCTGCCTATCCAGAAACACTGCATCTGGCTTTTGAGAAAGTGCAAGAGATGCGTTATGGTGAGAACCCACATCAATCAGCTGCCTTCTATAAAGATATTCAGCCAATTGCTGGTGCGCTCGCTAACTACAAGCAGCTACAAGGTAAAGAGCTTTCGTATAACAATATTGCCGATGCAGACTCTGCCTGGGAATGCGTTAAAAGCTTTTCTGACAATGCGGGCGGTGCTGCAGCTTGCGTAATCATCAAACATGCCAACCCTTGTGGTGTAGCAGTTGCTACCAATGCTCTTGAGGCCTATCAAAAAGCATTTAAGACCGACCCAAGCTCAGCCTTTGGCGGCATCATTGCCTTCAATGTGCCTTGTGATGGCGCAGCAGCCGAAGCCATCTCCAAACAATTTGTAGAAGTTCTCATTGCCCCCAGCTTTAGTGATGAGGCAAAAGCGATTTTTGCTGCCAAACAAAATGTTCGTCTACTAGAGATCCCATTAGGCACAGCATTTAATGCTTTTGATTTCAAACGCGTTGGTGGCGGTCTATTAGTTCAATCGCCCGATGCTAAGAATGTGCTCCAAAGCGAAATGCGCGTAGTCAGCCAAAGATTGCCAACCCCAAGCGAAATGAATGACATGATGTTTGCTTGGCGTGTTGCTAAGTTTGTGAAGTCCAATGCGATTGTGTATTGTGCAAACGGCATGACCCTAGGAATCGGTGCAGGTCAAATGAGTCGGGTTGATTCAGCCCGCATGGCTAGCATCAAAGCAGAGAACGCTGGCTTAAGCCTGAAAGGTTCTGCAGTGGCAAGTGATGCCTTCTTCCCATTCCGTGATGGCCTGGATGTTGTAGTAAACGGTGGCGCCAGTTGCGCAATCCAGCCCGGTGGCAGCATGCGTGATGATGAAATCATTGCGGCAGCCAATGAGCATGGCATTGCGATGATCTTTACTGGCACACGTCACTTCCGCCATTAAACAAAAAGTAGATCAAGAGACTCAGATTACTCATGCGCTGGATAGGAATCGACCCAGGTTTACGAACAACTGGTTTTGGCGTGATCGATGTTGACGGTCAAAAGTTGACGTACGTTGCTTCTGGAACGATTGAGAGTGGCGACCCCGCTAAGGGCCTGCCAGAGCGTCTTGGTGCACTCTATGCTGGCGTTAAAGAGGTGCTCGAAACCTATCACCCAGAAGCAGCTGCCATCGAAGAGGTTTTCCTTAACGTTAATCCCCGCTCTACCTTAATGCTGGGTCAGGCTAGAGGCGCAGTGATTGCCGCCCTGGTGTCCGACAAGCTATCCGTTGCCGAATACAGCGCGTTACGTGTCAAACAATCCATTGTAGGTACGGGTCGCGCAGCCAAGCCTCAGGTTCAAGAAATGGTCAAACGTTTGTTGAGATTAAATCGTGCCCCAGGAACAGATGCCTCGGATGCTTTAGGGGTTGCCATCTGCGCCGCACATCATGCGCAAATATCGCCAGCGATTACCGCTGCACTTGCGCCTAAGAAACGTAGCAAATAAAAATATCTAAACAGGTTAAGATCTTCATATGATTGGTCGCATTCAAGGCACTCTCGTTTCAATTCACCCGCCGCGCCTCTTGGTTGATTGCCAAGGGGTTGGCTATGAGATTGATGTGCCCATGAGTACCTTGTATCAACTGCCCGAAGTTAATCAAAAAATTACCCTGCTCACCCATTTCCAGGTGCGAGAGGACGCGCAACAACTCTTTGGCTTTGCTACAGAAACTGAGCGCGAAGCCTTCAGACAACTCATTAAGATCAGTGGAGTGGGCTCACGCACTGCATTAGCAGTCCTGTCAGGCATGAGCGTCAACGAACTAGCGCAAGCGATTGCCTTACAAGAAGCAGGACGCCTGACTCAGGTGCCTGGCATCGGCAAGAAAACGGCTGAACGCCTTTGTCTAGAACTCAAAGGTAAGCTTGCGCCAGATTTAGGAATTACTGGCAAGCCCCAAGTCATAGAAGCCAGCAGCGAAATCTTGCAAGCACTCTTGGCTCTGGGCTATTCAGAAAAAGAAGCTCTTTTAGCCCTCAAACAGATTCCTCCCGATAGCACGGTTTCAGATGGTATTCGGATGGGCTTAAAGTATCTTTCCAAGTCTTAATCAGACATACCCCACTAAACCAAACACCACTACACTTGCAGTATGGCAATACATACAGAAGACCTTAGTTCGATTCCTGAAGACTTACCGGAAGGTAATGATCGTATTGTCAGTGGCGCAGCAGGCAATGCTGAGGCCGTTTTTGAAAGAGCCTTGCGCCCCAAGCAGCTTGATGAGTATGTTGGCCAAACTAAAGCTCGCGCCCAATTAGAAATTTTTATTAGCGCTACCAGAGCGCGTCAAGAAGCACTAGATCACGTATTGTTATTCGGGCCTCCAGGGCTTGGCAAAACCACCTTGGCTCACATCATCGCTCGTGAACTCGGTGTCAATCTACGCCAAACGAGTGGCCCTGTATTGGATAGGCCGGGCGATCTTGCCGCCCTACTAACTAATCTTGAGACTAACGACGTTCTGTTCATTGATGAGATTCATCGCCTGTCTCCAGTGGTTGAAGAGATTCTCTACCCAGCGCTTGAGGATTACAGCCTGGACATCATGATTGGCGAAGGTCCTGCTGCGCGTAGCGTCAAGATTGATCTCAAACCATTTACCTTGATTGGTGCCACCACCCGTGCTGGCATGCTCACCAATCCATTGCGTGATCGCTTTGGCATTGTGGCAAGACTCGAGTTCTACACTACTGAAGAGCTTACCAAGATCATTAATCGCTCCGCCAATCTTCTGAAGGCGGATATTGATCCCGAAGGTTCGGTCGAAATAGCTAAACGCGCACGTGGCACTCCGCGTATCGCCAATCGATTATTGCGTCGCGTGCGTGACTATGCAGAAGTCAAAGGCAATGGCACCATTACCAAGGCTATGGCTGACGCGGCATTAAAAATGCTCGATGTTGATCCAAGCGGTTTTGATGTGATGGATCGAAAACTACTCGAAGCAATCTTGCATAAGTTTGATGGCGGCCCAGTCGGCATTGATAACTTGGCGGCTGCGATTGGTGAAGAACGTGACACCATTGAAGATGTCTTAGAACCTTATCTGATTCAGCAAGGCTACCTGCAGCGCACCTCGCGCGGGCGAGTGGCAACACGTCAGGCTTATGAACACTTTGGCTTAACGCCACCCAGCGGATCAAACAACCCAGATCTACTGAGTTAATACGTCTAAGTGATCAGTGCCTCTGGCAATGCTAGCTTATGGTCAACGCTGTACTGATAATCTTTAAAGATGTGTTCCGCACTTAAGATTTGATAATTACCATCATCCAATCGATGACTTGTGTCCTTAAGTCGGTATGTATAGTGACCGCAAGTCCAGCAATTGAAATTACTCATATGGGTACATAAGCAAGTTTTATCTTTAACGGAAATATTTTTACCATCAGGATGGATTGCAAGCTCCCGGTTGAAGGCGGTAATGTAGGCACAGTTACCAGCCCCATCCAACAAATATCCATAGGATTCACAGCCTGGTCGTATACCCGAACCAATTGCTGGTGAACTTTTCAACATACGCATTGGGTAGCCGGTTGGCGAAACATTATTCACTTCAATGTCTTGTTCACTTGCTTTAAAGTATTCCTGCTTGACTTTGTATGGCAAGCCGCATTCCTCAGACACTGTGAAACGTGTGGCGACTTGAACTGCTGCAGAACCATTCTCCAAGAAGGAAACTGCATCACTTCCAGTAAAAATGCCGCCGGCAGCAATAATCGGAATATCCAATTGCTCGGCTTTGAGGTAGGCAACTACTTCAGCAACAATCGTTGCTAAGTCGTATTGCGCCCAATCATCTCCAAAGCCGAGGTGGCCTCCAGCTAAGGGGCCTTCGATCACAATGTAATCCGGGAAGCGGTTGAGTCTGGCGTTTTTGCGTAAGAAAATTTGCAAAGCGCGCACCGACGATACGATGATGCCTAACTTAGCATCCCGAAATCTTGGGTGATCTTCTATTAGGGCAAAAGAACCTAAATGCAAACCTGCGCTTAATGTAATGCCGTCGACACCAGCATCGAGTGCTGAAGTCATGCGCACACGCAAAGTTTCACGAGGGCCATTCATCGTCAACTTTTCCATGCAGTTAACGAAGATCAATCCTTCGCCACGCTTTGCTTCCATGGTTGCGCCAACGTGGTTTTTTGTTGCTTCTGCTAGTAATCCAAGGTCAAACTGAACAACGGATTTATCAGAATTTAAAATATTGTATTTATAAAATTTGGTTTTATCTTTGACGTATGTGGTGTCAAAGCGCTTATCGGATACATCAGGAACCATGGCATCAGAAATATGTCCTACGCCTCCTAATCTTGCCGCCTCTAAAGCCAACTCCGCAGTCGATATATCAACGCCCATGCCACCCACCATGATGGGTACCAGCTCTTTTTTGCCAAACTTCAAGCGAAAATCATCAACGCGTTTCATTAATACCTTTTGCAATTAATCCCAATAATAATGACTGTACTCCTAGTCGCCTTGGGAAAGCCTTATGTGCCTTCTACCTGACGTTTAATGAACTGAATAATCATATTGGGCTTAATGATGATGTCTTCTAAAGTATGTTTATCTAAAACACTAAACATACCTGCCAATGCTGAGCTCAGAACAGTCTGTAACGCGCAATCTGACTGAATTCGGCATGCTGAGTGATCGTTAAAACATTCTGCCAAAGCAAAGTCTGTTTCTGTATCACGTATCACGTTGCCCAAAATGATTGTTTTAGGGTCACGAGCCAATCGCATGCCACCACCTTTGCCCCGGATTGTTTCAATGTAGCCAAGGGTTCCAAGCTGATTCACCACTTTCATGAGGTGATTTTCTGAAATTCCATAAAACTGGGCAATTTCAGAGATTGTGGCCAGCCGCTCATGTTGACTGCCGAGGTACATCAGTACGCGTAGGCTGTAATCCGAAAAAATGCTTAATCTCATGCTATTAAAGCCCTTATTAGGTAAATACTTGCTAAAACTGAGAGCCCTCTCAATTGAGCCCAATCTTCCTAAAGCCCAAGAATATTGCTAGAAGCCCTATAAAACCATTAATTTGCTAATACCCCTACCTTAAAGAGGTATATAGTTTACTTCTTCTATAAGATGTATATAGAATACATCTATTGGCAGTGTTAACAGATTTAATTTTCATAAGTTAGGGGTTTTCAAATGTATTCATCACGCAAACTATGGACCTGGCTGGCAGTCATCTGCCTGCTCTCCTTTGGGGTTTTGGGTTGGGTTGGCACTGAAATTTATTTAACAGCTCCTCCCATTCCTAATCAAGTCATCAGCACAAGCGGTGAGGCGGTCTTTACTGAAGGTCAGGTTCAGCAAGGGCAGCAAGCTTGGCAATCGGCTGGTGGACAACAGTTAGGCTCCGTATGGGGACATGGTAGTTATGTTGCCCCAGACTGGTCTGCAGATTGGCTACATCGTGAAGCTCTAGCACTTCGTAACATTTGGGCAGAGCGTGACTACAAAAAATCATTTGAAAATCTAAGCCTAGGTCAACAAGGCGAAATCAACGGATTATTAAAAAATGAAATGCGTAGCAACACCTATGATGCGCGCACAGGCAATATCACCCTATCGGATGATCGTGTAGCAGCAATCAAACAAGTAAAACAACATTACATCAATTTGTTTGGTGATGATGCTTCGCTCAATCATCTCCGTGAGCAATACGCAATGGGCTCAGGCTTATTGCCAGATCAAGCTGACTTGGAAGCTTTACCGGCATTCATCTTTTGGTCATCTTGGTCAGCAGCAACCAATCGTCCAGGAGAAACTGATCTGAGCTATACAAGCAACTGGCCACATGAGCCCCTAGTCGATAACACCCCAACTGCAGGCACTGGTATATGGTCAATCGCCAGCGTCATTTTTATGATCGCCGCCATTGTTGGCATGATTTTTCTTCGCTCTACTAGCAAGGAAGAATCTGATCCAAAACCATTGGAGTCCGATCCACTATTTGACCTCAAGCCAACACCATCAATGAAGGCAACTAGAAAATATTTCTATGTTGTTATTGGATTAATTCTGGCTCAAGTCGGAATGGGAGTCATTACAGCCCACTACTCAGTAGAAGGACAAAGCTTCTTTGGTTTTCCTTTGGCGCAAATTCTGCCGTTTTCAATTAGCCGAACAATACATACTCAGTTTGCAGTTCTATGGATTGCCACTGCTTGGCTTGCTACTGGCTTATATATAGCCCCAGCCATTTCAGGGCACGAGCCAAAATATCAAAAGCTAGGTGTTGATCTATTGTTCTATGCACTTCTCTTCATTGTGGTTGGCTCTACAGCAACCGGCTGGATCGGCTCACTTCAACATTTAGGAAGCGGCTTTAGCTTCTGGGTAGGTAATCAAGGCCTCGAATACACCAGCATGGGTCGCGTATGGCAAATCTTGCTCTTCGTTGGCTTGCTATTTTGGGTTCTCTTATTGGGTCGCGGTCTGATGCCTGCACTCAAGAAACCATCCGAGAGTCGCGGACTCATCATGATGGTATTTTTATCAGCCATTTGTATTGGCGGCTTCTATGCAACCTCCTTAACTTGGGGCCCACATACCCACTACTCTTTAATTGAATACTGGCGCTGGTGGTTAGTGCACTTATGGGTTGAAGGCTTCTTTGAGGTATTTGCAACCGCGGTCATTGCATTACTTTTCACACGCCTTGGTTTAATCCGTGCCTCTACAGCAAATCTCGCAATTGTTTTTGAAACCATCGTCTTTTTATTCGGCGGAATTTTAGGAACATTACATCACCTGTATTTCACAGGCACACCAACTTACGTCATTGCGATTGGCGCCATGTTCTCCGCACTTGAAGTGGTTCCGCTGGCAATGGTTGGTTTTGAGGCTTATCACAACTATCAACGCTCAAAAATTGCTCCATGGGTTCAGTCCTATAAATGGTCAATTATGTGCTTCATCGCAGTAGGCTTTTGGAACATTGTGGGAGCAGGTTTATTAGGCTTTTCTATCAACACACCAATTGCCCTCTACTACATGCAAGGACTCAATATGACGGCAGCTCATGGTCATGCAGCCTTATTTGGTGTTTATGGAATGTTAGGTATCGGACTCTTGCTGTTTTGCTTGCGCGGTTTATCCAACCGCCTGGCATGGTCCGATTCACTTCTCAAGCTGATGTTCTGGTCTTTGAATATTGGTCTTGGAATGATGGTGTTTATGTCACTGGTACCCGCAGGCATTTACCAAGCAGCTGCCAGCATTAGCAAGGGCATGTGGTATGCACGCTCACCAGAAATTATCCACTCTCCATTCATGGAAACATTGGTATGGCTCAGAGTTCCTGGTGACATTGTGTTTGCAATCGGCACTTTATTTTTAGCATGGTTTGCAGTTCGCTTACTTTTACCCAAAAAGACTCACCTCAAGACAGTAGAAACAATTACCCATACCAGCACTCTTTAACTAGTCCCTAAACAAGCCAGAAGCTTGGCTTTAGCAGAAAGGAATCATCATGAAAACGAATAAATTGATTTTGCTTTTATCGCTGACTGCCGGCCTACTCATGGCCTGCGGAAAGTCTGATCCTTATGACACCAGCAAGATGGATCTAAAGCCGACTCCGGCTAAGGTAACATCAGAACGACACACTGGGGCGTTTGCCGAAGGAGCGTCCCTAAACTTTGGAAACGAACTCAAACCAGTTGATTCAGCACCAGTAAAAATCGTCAAGCTCGATACAACCCACAAGATTATCGAGATAGCACCGGGCGTTAAATTTGGCGCTTGGACATTTGGAGATCAAGTTCCTGGCCCTACAGTGCGCGCTCGAGTTGGCGACAAAATTCGCTTTAGTATGACAAACCGTAGTGATGAAGTATTGCCTGGGGTGCAGCTCACCGCTGCGCCAATGATGCATTCAATGGACTTTCATGCCGCAATGGTTTCACCACAAGACAAGTATCGTTCTGTAGCTCCTGGGCAGACCATCGAGTTTGAATTTACGGTTAACTATCCAGGTGTATTTATGTACCACTGTGGGACACCGATGATCTTGGAGCACATTGCTTCAGGAATGTACGGCGCGGTCATTGTTGAGCCAAAAGAAGGTTATCCCGGCAAAGTGGACCGTGAATACATGGTTATCCAAAGCGAGTTTTATCTCAAACCTGATCCATCTGGAAAAAAAGTGGATGACCAACCTTTATATGTTCTCGATAACGATAATCTGAAAAAAGCAATGCCTAGCTACACCGTATTCAATGGCAAGCACAATGGCATGGTTAAGAATCCATTACAAGCAAAGCCAGGTGAACGGGTACGTTTATTTGTACTGAATGTTGGCCCAAGTAAGACTTCAAGCTTTCACGTGGTGGGCACCATATTTGACAAGGTTTGGATGGAAGGAAATCCTGATAATCAATTCCGCGGGATGCAAACCGTTCTGCTGGGCTCATCTAATTCAGCCATTATTGAAATGATGATTCCTGAATCTGGCAAATACATCATGGTGGATCACCACTTTGCCAATGCATCACAAGGCGCAATTGGCTTAATTAGCACCGAAGAAAACAAAATCAAACCTAGTGAAGATCTTGAGCATCACAATATGGGCGCCACCTCCACTCCAACAGACCCTGTTGCCGTAAAAGGAAAGCTTGATTTTGAAAGCAAATGCTTAGCTTGCCACTCTATTGGTCAAGGTAAAAAGCTTGGACCAGACTTAGCTGGCGTAACTAAGCGTCGTACTGATGCGTGGTTAACAAGCTGGTTAACATCTCCAGAAAAAATGTTGGCATCCGACGCTGATGCAAAGGCTATGCTGAAAGAATCCAACAATATTCCAATGCCTAACCAAAACTTGACTAGTGCTGAGATCCAGCAGTATCTGAAGTACTTCCATTGGGCAGATACACAAGCAGCCGGTAGCATTAAATCAGGCGGCGGTCACTAATCATGCGCATCACTAGCATTATCGCAAGCATCTTGCTGATTCAAGCTTCATCAGCATTTGCTTGCGGGCACTGTATCGAAGATAAGATCGCGTCAGTCTATGACTACGCGATCGTTTCTAAGGCTGTTAGTGAAAAACATACTGTTGCATTTTTTGGGATTGAAGGTCCCTTGGTCACTAATGAAGATTCAAAACAGAAAATAAAGTCCATGGTGGAAAAAACCAACGGGATTGATCCCAAAAGTATCAAGCTTTCAATGGATACGGCTTCACTCTCGGTGGCATTTGATCCAAATCGTATTTCTTATGCAGCGTTGTTGGATTCACTTGAGAAAAAAATAGCAAGTAAAAAATTGTCGCTTTACCCACTCGATACCGTCACCCAAATGCCGAAGTTGAAAGTGGCCAGCAAGTAGCCCTTATATGAATAAGAACATCACCATCTATGTCGGATAAAAAATTTGCATTATTTGCTTTAGGTTTTAGGCCTTTTTATATACTCGCCGCATTTTGGAGCATCTTCACCATTGCTGAATGGCTACTGGAGCTCCAAGGCATTGGAATACGACGAACGAACTTCATCATGGGAATGCAATGGCATGCCCATGAAATGATTTTTGGTTTTGCTGCCACAGTAGTAACGGGTTTTGCATTAACAGCAGTCCGAGCCTGGACTGGGCTAGATACCCCCAAAGGCACCCCTCTGCTTCTGCTAACACTGCTATGGATAGCGGGGCGCATCGGCGTACTGACAGGCTCTAGCTTAATAGTGCTGGATATTGTTTTTCTCCCTGTAGTGGCAGTCATCACAGGGCGCCTCCTATTGAAAAGAAAAATGTATCGCAATCTGTTTCTACCGATCATTCTGACGACTCTTGGTATTTTGAATGCAAGCTTCTATTTATCTGCATTAGGATTCCTCAATGTAGATGCCAATACCCTGCTATTTGCATCGCTCTATCTGATCGTCATGATTGAAATCATGATTGGCAATCGCATCATTCCAAGCTTCACAGCCAATGCCGTGATTGGGCTCTCTCAATTTCGTAATGCGACCCTAACAAAATTAGCCATCATGAGTAGTGCATTGACATTCTTGTGCATACTCACTGGTGTTCATTGGATTATTTCTAGTATTGCTTGTTTTGTTACTGCAATCCTCCACGGCGTATTACTCTGGGGATGGCGTCCATTAGCCACACGAGGTAAACCCATCCTATGGATACTTCACGTATCGTATGGATGGATGCCGGTAGGGTTTCTATTATTGGGTCTATCCCGCTTAGGAATGATGACCATCTATCCTGCTCTGCATGTTTTTGGAATTGGTGTAACAGGTGGATTAATTATCAGCATGATCACCCGAACCGCATTGGGACATACTGGCAGACCATTGAAGGCTGGATCCATTGAATTAGCGTCCTATCTCTGTATTCAGGGGGCACTCATCATTTGGCTACTCTCTGGAATGGGCAATAATTCATGGTTCTATCCACTGCTAGTCATTGCTGGCACATTATGGTGTGCTACCTTTGGGCTTTATCTTTACAAGTACATCCCCTTGTTGATTCGTCCACGCCCTGATGGCAAACCTGGCTAGTTCATATGAATGCTTTAACTATTGCACGTGCAATTCACATCCTGAGCATAGTCATCTGGATTGGGGGCGTAGCCTTTGTCACTGCCGTCCTCATACCCACAATTCGGCGTTTTGCTCATGAAAAGCAGCAACTATCGATATTTCATGTGATTGAAAACCGCTTTGCTTTCATTGCTAGATTTTCTGTTGTATTGGCTGGTCTCAGCGGCCTATATATGGTCTACGCATTAAATGCCTGGGATCGATTTACGCAAATTCAATATTTCTGGATGCACGCCATGGTTTTACTTTGGCTGATGTTTGCCTTCGCACTTTTTATCATTGAGCCGTTTTTGTTTAAAAATCATGGGCGCATTGTTAAAGGCCATGGATCCATCATGAATCTTCGCAAAACTGCAATCGTTCATTGGATTATCTTTATCCTCAGTCTTGCCACCATCTTTGTTTCAGTCTTAGGAGCCCATGGCTTCCTGTACTAAAAGTGTGACTAAGTCAGATTTACCTTAGCAAAGCGGCGCTTACCCACTTGCACTACGTAAGTGCCAGCTTCAACCTTGACTTGTTTGTCCGCAATCGTGACGCCATCAATCTTCACACCATTTTGTTCAATGTTGCGATTGGCTTCTGATGTTGATGGTGTAAGACCGGCAGCCTTAAGGAAGTTTGCAATGCCCATTGGAGCACCAGATAAATTCACTTCAGGAATATCGTCAGGAATACCGCCTTTGGCACGGTGATTAAAGTCTTCTAAGGCTTTCTCCGCAGCAGCTTGAGAATGGAAACGAGTAATGATTTCTTGGGCGAGCAATACTTTGCAGTCACGCGGATTACGGCCGGCAGCGACTTCTTGCTTCATGAGATCAATCTCTGCCATTGGGCGGAATGACAGCAATGTGAAGTAATCCCACATTAAGTCATCAGAGATACTCATGAGCTTGCCAAACATCTCACTAGCAGGCTCGCTGATGCCAATGTAATTGCCTTTGGACTTACTCATCTTCTCAACGCCATCCAAGCCAACCAAAAGTGGCATCGTCAGAATACATTGAGGCTCTTGGCCATATTCACGTTGAAGCTCACGCCCAACTAAGAGATTAAATTTTTGATCGGTACCGCCAAGCTCTAAATCACTCTTCAGGGCAACTGAGTCATACCCCTGCATCAAGGGATATAAAAACTCATGAATCGAAATCGGTACACCGCTGCGATAACGCTTCGTAAAATCATCGCGCTCTAACATTCGAGCAACCGTATGTTTTGCAGCCAACTGAATCATGCCGCGCGCACCTAGCGGATCACACCACTCGCTGTTGTAACGCACTTCGGTTTTTGCAGGATCCAGCACCATGCTCGCTTGACGATAGTAAGTTTCTGCATTGACAGCAATCTCTTCTGCGGTCAATGGAGGACGAGTGGCATTGCGACCGGATGGATCACCAATCATGCTGGTGAAATCACCGATCAAGAAAATAACGGTATGCCCTAAATCTTGTAACTGACGCAATTTATTGAGAACAACGGTATGGCCCAGATGAATATCTGGCGCCGTAGGATCTAAACCCAACTTAATCCGCAAAGGCGTCTTTGTGGCTTGGCTACGAGCCAACTTCTGGACCCAGTCGGCCTCCACCAACAGCTCATCACAGCCACGCTTGGTGACTTCCAGCGCTGCGAAGACTTCAGGGGTTAAAGGATATTTTTGTTCTGGTTTAGCCGTCATGCTGATTCGGATGCTGATACAGTTATTTAGTATTTAAATTGCTAAAGCATAATTGTCGCATTCCTGAGAGCAAAGCCCATAAGCGCATGAACAAACCGCATTCCCTCTACATTGGCCTGATGTCTGGCACCAGCCTAGATGGGATTGATGCTGTTCTAGCCAAAATTGGGCCAAATGGTGAGGCCAGCGCCCTAGCATCTGTCAGTAAGCCTTTTTCACCTGACTTACGCAAAGCCCTATTTGAGCTCCAAAGCCCAGGGCCAGATGAGCTACATCGCGAGAAGCAGGCTGCCAATGCACTTGCCCTAGCTTATACAGATGCAGTGAAGCAATTACTCGAAAAAACGAAATTACTGCCTGCCGATATCGCTGCTATCGGTGCCCATGGTCAAACCATCCGTCACCAACCCTACCTAGGTGACGACTTAGCCTATACCCACCAAACACTCAATCCTGCCCTCTTGGCTGAAAAGACAGGCATCGACGTCATCGCGGACTTTAGAAGCCGTGATCTCGCTGCTGGTGGTCATGGTGCACCTCTAGTTCCAGCCTTTCATGCGCAACAATTTTCCTCTCATGAAAATGTAGCGATTTTAAATATTGGCGGTATTACCAATCTCACCTTATTGCCAAGCAAGGGTGAGGTAACTGGTTTTGATTGTGGTCCTGGCAATATGTTGATGGATGCCTGGATTGCTGATCAGCAAGGGCATGCCTTTGATGAAAGTGGTGCTTGGGCATTGCAAGGCAAACTCAATGAAGCGTTGCTTGCCAAAATGTTGTCTGATCCATTCTTTGCAAAAGCACCTCCAAAGAGTACCGGTCGCGATGACTTTCATCTGGATTGGTTGCGTGAAAAAATTGCCGCTGAAAATATCAATGCAGAAGATGTGCAAGCCACTTTGTTACATCTCACCGCCCACTCTTGTTTAGATGCTCTGATATCTCACGCCCCGCAAACCCAGAAGCTGATTGTCTGTGGTGGTGGCGCTAGAAATAATGCCTTGATGAATTTACTAAAGGTGAAGGCGCAAAATATATTCAAGCAGCCTTTAGAAATAGTTACTAGTGAGAGCGCCGGGATTGATCCACAACTTGTTGAAGGACTAGCCTTTGCATGGCTTGCTTGGGCTCACAAAGAAAAACGGCCAGCAAATCTGCCAGCCGTTACGGGTGCGAAAGGTCCTAGAATTCTAGGTGCTTGTTACCCGGCTTAATTGCACCGCCTAATTTGCTCTTTAAGCTGAAAAAGAAGAGCCACAACCACAAGTGGTCTGAGCATTAGGATTCTTAATCACAAACTGTGAGCCATTAATATCTTCTTTGTAATCAATCTCAGCGCCAACTAAATATTGGAAGCTCATTGAATCTACCAACAAAGTAACACCATTCTTTTCAAACAAAGTGTCATCTTCATTCACGGCGTCATCAAATGTGAAGCCGTATTGAAAGCCCGAACAACCACCACCTTGAACAAATACGCGTAACTTGAGTTCTGGATTGCCTTCTTCAGCAATCAGGTCTGCAACCTTTGCGGCAGCACTATCCGTAAACACTAATGGAACTGGTGGCTCAGCAAGATCTTGTGCGGGCTGTGTGGCTACTTGGGTCATGGTTTACTCCTAAATCAAAAGGCAATATCTTATTTTAGGCTTTTAATACCTAGTTTGCTGAAGGGGCTTTATGGAGAAACGGCAAGCTGGGTCAGGCCAGTTGTTTCAGGCAAGCCAAACATCAAGTTCATGCACTGCACACCCTGACCTGAAGCACCCTTCACTAAATTGTCCTCAACCACCAAAATAACCAAAGTATCGCCATTGCCTGGCCGATGGATGGCAATTCTGATGCCATTGCTACCCCTAACAGAGCGCGTTTCTGGGTGACTACCTGCTGGCATGACATCAACAAAAGGCTCGTTTTTATAGAAGTTCTCATACAGTTTTTGGTAATCCACAGCCATACCAGCCTCTGTTAAGCGCACATACAAAGTCGAATGAATACCTCTCACCATCGGCGTGAGATGCGGAACAAAGGTCAAACCAATCTGATCATGGCCTGCAATCGCTTTTAAACCTTGTACGATTTCCGGCAAATGACGATGCCCTTTAACGCCATAAGCCTTAAAGTTATCGCTAGATTCAGAATGTAAAGTACCGATCTCTGCCTTACGTCCGGCACCAGAAGTGCCCGACTTTGAATCAGAAATAATATGGGTGCCATCGATGAGTTGCTTGCCGCCAGTCGACTTAGGCGACAGTAAGGGCGCAAGACCTAATTGCACAGAAGTCGGGTAGCAACCAGCCAAACCAACAACGCGCGCTTTTTTAATTGCCTCACGATTTATTTCTGGCAAACCATAAACTGCTTCAGCCAAAATATCTGGGCAGCTATGCTCCATGCCATACCACTGAGTAAATTCTTTAACATCTTTCAAACGGAAGTCAGCAGCCAAATCCAAAATCTTCACACCTGCAGCCAACAATTCCTTAGCTTGAGCCATAGCAACACCATGCGGCGTGGCAAAGAACACCGCATCACAGTCATTTAACTTAGAGTCATCTGGAGTGGAGAACTTCAGATCGATACGGCCACGCAAAGATGGGAACATCTCAGCTACTGGCATGCCAGCTTCTGTGCGAGAAGTAATTGCCTGAATTTTTACCTCTGGGTGTTGCGCCAATAAACGCAACAACTCCACTCCGGTATAACCAGTGCCACCAACGATGCCAACCTTAATCATGTCATTCTCCAAAATACTGACTTATGAATTGTATTTCTGAATACCTCGATTGTAGAAACAAAAAGGGCCGCTTGCGCGACCCTTTCGAAAAACTTGAGCGACTGAAAGAAATTAGCGCTTGCTGAACTGCTTACGACGACGCGCGCCGTGCAGACCAACCTTTTTACGCTCAACTTCACGAGCATCGCGAGTAACCAAGCCTGCTTTAGACAGGGCTGGCTTCAAAGCGTTGTCGTAGTCGATCAATGCACGTGTAACGCCATGACGAACTGCACCAGCTTGGCCAGTTTCACCGCCACCAGAAACGTTTACTTTGATATCAAAGGTCGTTAAGTGGGCCGTGAGAGCCAAAGGCTGACGAGCGATCATGCGTGATGTTTCACGAGCAAAATAAGCATCGATAGGCTTACCGTTAACGATAATTTCACCTTTGCCAGATTTAATGAATACGCGCGCAACAGAACTCTTGCGACGACCCGTACCGTAATTCCAATTTCCGTAATTAATAGCCATTTGGGTTCCTTAAATCTCTAACGCTTTTGGCTGTTGAGCCGCATGCGGATGACTGGCGTCGCCGTAGACTTTCAATTTCTTGATCATGGCGTAACCTAGTGGGCCTTTTGGCAACATACCCTTCACAGCCTTCTCCAAAGCGCGACCTGGGAAACGGTCTTGCATCTTGTCGAAGTTGGTCGAGCTAATACCACCTGGGTATCCGCTGTGACGGTAATAAATTTTGTTCAAGCCTTTTGTGCCTGTAACACGCAGCTTAGAAGAGTTGATGACAACAATAAAGTCGCCTGTATCAACGTGTGGCGTGAATTCGGGTTTGTGCTTGCCGCGTAGACGGTGTGCCACTTCACTGGCGACACGACCGAGGACTTTGTCCGTAGCGTCAATCACGAACCATTCATGCACTACCTCATGGGATTTTGCAGAAAAAGTTTTCATGATTTCTCAAATTGTTATAGTCAAAAAAATACTCCAATCAAACTACGTCCACCTTGGCCCTGCTTATATTTGCAAGCTCGCAGATTCTGTAATTTCACCAGTAAAACAATTACCGCTGACTAACCGGTAATTCAGTAAAGCCTTGAATTGTAACCTAAAAAAAACCCAGGAACGAGTCCTGGGTTGGAATCCACCTTTGTTTGGGTGGAGGAGACACTGGGAGGTGAATCAATCTCTTATATAAGACTGACTACCAATATGGGTATTCTACACAAAAATCATGGTGCAATGCAAGAATATTGACCAAAATCAAGATTTTCATGTTGCTATGCAGCAACTTAATCTTCTATAAATTGGTAAACTATTGAAAACATTGATTAATTTATGAAGTAAGGAATCACTAAGATGGAATGTAAAGTTTCTTGGTTAGGTAGTGGCGGAATGGCCTTTTCAGCAGAAACTGGCAGTGGTCACCTCGTGAATATGGATGGCGCACCAGAAGCTGGCGGCAGAAACCTAGCCCCCAGACCCATGGAACTACTTTTGGCTGGCGCTGGCGGTTGCTCAGCATTTGATGTGGTTTTAATCCTACAAAGAGCCAGACAAGCGGTGAGCGCTTGCGATGTCACCCTTCAGGCTGAACGTGCCACGGAAGATCCCAAAGTCTTCACCAAGATTAATCTGCACTTCCAGGTAAAGGGAAAAGATCTAGACCAGGCCAAAGTGGATCGTGCCGTCAAACTCTCTCACGAGAAGTACTGCTCTGCAACCACCATGCTCGCTAAAACAGCGGAACTGACTTACACCGTAGAAGTCATTTCGGAATAAGTGCAGAGTCAATCGATAAGCCGGATTCTGTCGCCTAGATTTGCATCTAGGGGCAATCATTCCTCTAGGCCGGCAGTTACCTGACGGCTCAAGCTCCCTACCCGCAGACTCAGCGGGACGCCTCATCGCCTGCTTACTTGGGATTGCTCCGGGTGGAGGTTACCGCGTTTCACCGTAACTAAATACGCTCGTCTCTGTGGCCCTATTCCTCACGTCGCCGTGGATGGCCGTTAGCCATCACCCTTCCCTATGGAGTCCGGACTTTCCTCCCCCTCAATAAAGAGGCGGCGATTGCCCAATTGACTCTGCGCCTGCAGTCTAACGCAGTCAGAGCAAATTGGCTTGTAAAAACAGTAGGGGTGAGATTAAACCAGCGACCAAGCGATGGTTTCGCCTGCGCGGAGCGGAACAATTGTGGCATCACCTAAAGGTAGCTCATTTGGAATACTTTGAGCCTGCTTCACTAAGGTAATTTTTTTGGTGTTGCGCGGCAATGCATAAAAATCAGGACCAAAGAAACTCGCAAAGCCTTCTAACTTATCTAACTTGCCAACACTCTCAAATGCTTCAGCATACAAACCTAAAGCATTAAATGCACTGTAGCAACCAGCGCACCCACAGGCTGTTTCTTTAGCGCCTTTGGCATGAGGTGCGCTATCAGTACCCAAGAAAAAACGAGAGCTGCCACTAGTAGCAGCTTCTAGTAGTGCAATGCGATGCTCTTCACGTTTGAGAACTGGCAAGCAATAGTTGTGCGGACGAATGCCGCCAGCAAAAATTGCATTGCGATTCATTAATAAGTGCTGGGGCGTAATAGTTGCGCCGATGGTATTTTTTCCAGCAGTGGCGGCATCTCGCACATAGTGTGCAGCCTGTAAAGTAGTGATGTGCTCAAACACAATCTTGAGTTCAGGGAAGTTTTTACGCAAAGGTTCGAGAACCTGATCAATAAATACCGCCTCACGATCAAAGATATCGATTTCAGAACTGGTCACTTCGCCATGCACTAGCAGCGGCATACCCACAGCCTGCATTGCCTCTAGGGCAGCATGGCAATGTTTCAGATCACTCACGCCAGCATCGCTGTTGGTTGTAGCGCCTGCAGGATAGAGTTTGAATGCTGCGATCCCCTCGGCTTTGGCTTTACGTACTTCATCTGCAGACGTATTGTCGGTGAGATACAAAGTCATTAAAGGTGTGAAGCTATTCACCCCCAATGCTTTCAATTGCCCCTCAATGCGAGCGCGATAAGCATTTGCTAAATCTACTGTTGTAACGGGTGGCTTCAAGTTCGGCATGATGATGGCCCGGGCAAACTGACGCGCCGTATCCGCCAACACATCTTTCATGACTTCGCCATCACGAATATGCAAATGCCAGTCATCTGGCTGGATCAGTTCAATTTGAGTTGGGTTCGTTGCCATAGTTATTCAGTATCAATCAGGATGATGCGGAAATCATTCACATTAGTCAGTGTAGGGCCAGTTTCCACTAAAGCATCCAATTGTGCAAAAAATCCATAACAATCATGTGCTGCCAAGTATGGCGCCGGCAATAAGCCTTGGTCTTTGCTTGCCTGTCGAAGTTCAGGCGTAAACCAAGCACCTGCATTCTTCTCGCTACCATCAATACCATCAGTATCTGCGGCCAAAGCAGAGATATTTGACAGGCCATCGGTCGCAGAAAATAGCGAAAGTAAAAATTCACTACAGCGTCCACCGCGCCCTTTTATACCAACAGGCAAGGTGACAGTACACTCTCCGCCAGAAATCAATGCCACTGACTTGCCTAGATGCTGTCGTGCAATGACAGCTTGCTCAATGGCAACCTCTTGAGCCTCGCCAGTAATCGTGTCGCCTAAGACGATTGGCTCGTAGCCTTGCGTGCGAACATAATCAGCCGCAGCTTCCAAACTTTTATAAGCAGTGGCAATCACATGGTTCTTGACTTGGGCATCTTGTAAATCAACTTCCTTCAAGGTCTCAGGAATTTCGCCAGAATGCCCTTTGTTCAAGTGATTCAAAACCGATGCTGGAATCGTTTCTTCATTCAAATGATATTTGGCCAAAATGTTAAGCGCATCTTGATAAGTTGAATAGTCTGGCGCACATGGGCCACTAGCAATATCTGCCGGCAAGTCACCTGTGACATCAGAGATTAATAAGGCCTCTACCCGAGCACCTCTGGCAATGGCAAGTCTAGCCAAATTTCCACCAAGAATGGCAGATAAGTGTTTGCGAACAACATTCATCTCTTCAATAGGAGCACCACTACGCAATAAAGCCTCCGTCGTTTTACGCATGTCTTCTATGCTGATGCCATTCTGGGGTAAGGTCAAAAGACTAGATCCTCCACCAGAGACTAAAGCGATTAAAACGTCGCCCATACCCAAGCGATTGACCGATTCAAAGATTGCTTTTGCACCATCCATGCCCGCCTGGTCTGGCACAGGGTGGCCAGCTTCAATGATCTGAAGATGTTTTGTTGGCGCGCTATGCCCATAGCGAGTGAGAACCGTACCTTCCAGTTTTGCATCTGGCCAGTTGAGCAGGGCATGGCGTTCTAAAGCACTAGCCATAGAGGCACTTGCCTTACCAGCCCCCACTACCAAACACATCCCCTTGGGCTCCTGTCCTTTAGGAAAAATCCGAGCTAAATATTCTGGGACGATGATTTGAGGATCGGCTACTGCTACTGCTGTAGCAAAGGCTTTTTTCAAAATCGTCTCTTGCTTATTCATATTGCTATTCTAATCAAGCGCTGCACGCTCTTGCATATGCCACATATCAGCATAGCGGCCATTTGCAGCAAGTAGCTCATGATGAGTGCCACGCTCCACTATTTGCCCATGCTCCATGACCAAAATTTGGTCTGCATGGATGATGGTGGAGAGTCGATGAGCGATGATGAGAGTGGTTCTATTCTTAGCCAAGCTGAGCAGCTCTTCTTGGAATGCGCGTTCCGTCTTGGAATCCAAAGCAGAGGTGGCCTCATCAAAAATTAACATCGCCGGTTTTTTTAGCAAAGTACGGGCAATTGCAACGCGCTGCTTTTCACCGCCCGATAATTTAAGGCCGCGCTCACCAACCTGAGTTTCATAGCCATCAGGCAAATGTTTAATAAAGCTATCAATTTGAGCCGCCCTCGCAGCCTCGTACACTTCCGCAATCGAAGCCTTTGGATTGCCATAAGCAATGTTGTAACCAATGGTGTCGTTAAAGAGCACCGTATCCTGGGGAACAATGCCAATCGCCTTTCTGAGGCTGGCTTGCTGCACCTCCAAGATATTCTGACCGTCAATCAAGATCTTTCCAGACTGAATATCGTAGAAGCGAAATAACAATCTTGCCAAAGTGCTTTTGCCAGCACCACTTTGTCCAACAACCGCAGTGATGGTGCCAGCTGGAATGTTAAAACTCACATCGTGCAAGATCTCACGCTTTGCCTCGTAATGAAAAGAAACATTCTCAAAACGAACATCTGGGCCATGTGAATAGTTATGAATATGCAATGGCTTTGCATGGGGTGTATCGGCAATCTCTTTTTCGGTATTGAGTAAAGCGAACATCCGGTCCATATCAGTTAAGGACTGTTTAATCTCCCGATACATCACGCCCAAGAAGTTCAGAGGGATGTAGAGTTGAATCATCAAGGTGTTGACCAGAACAAAATCACCTAAAGTCATGCTCCCATCGATAACACCAAGTGTGGCCAGCCATAAGATCAGCACTAGACCAACCGCAATAATAATCTGCTGCCCCAGATTTAAAACTGCTAAAGACTTTTGCGACTTCACGGCGGCTACTTGATAGCGCGCCAAATTTTCATCGTAGCGGCCAGCTTCGAAAGATTCATTACCAAAATACTTAACGGTTTCAAAGTTGAGCAAGGAATCAATGGCTTTTTGATTCGCCTTGGAATCCATATCATTCATGGTGCGGCGGAAGTGGGTGCGCCACTCGGTCACGATGACAGTAAAGGCAATATATAAAACCAAGGCCACTAAGGTAATCGCAGCAAACCAAATATCGTATGAATAGGCAAAGTAGCCCAGTACCAAACAGAACTCAATCAGGGTCGGCAAAATGCTATAGAGCGAATAGGCAATTAGTGACTGAATACCGCGTGTACCACGCTCAATATCCCGACTCACGCCCCCTGTCTGACGGGCCAAATGAAAACTCAAAGCCAATGAGTGCAAATGCTCAAACACTTGGAGTGCCACTTTACGCACAGCATTTTGGGTCACGCGGGCAAACAGTGATTCACGTAACTCAGTAAAAAGTGAGGCAGAGATGCGCAGTGCTCCATAGGCGAGCAACAAACCCACCGGCACCACTAATAATATTTCTGGGGAATTTGTTTTGATATTGAGCGCATCAATCAGGCGCTTCATCAAAATAGGGATACCAAGATTGGTCACCTTAGCAAGTACTAGGCAACTAAGAGCGATGGCTACTCTAAATTTATATTCCCACAAATAGGGCAATAAGTCACGAATGACCCGCCAATCGCCACGTTGAAATGTTTTTATTTCAGCGCCAGCATGATGGCGCCCAGATGAATGTCTCATACTGCTATCTTAGTGACTTCTTCACTAGCGCGCTGAAAACAATTGAAGTATTGCCTCACCATTACTGGGCGAGAAACACTTTTCGATAGCCTCGCAATAAGGTAGCCATTGATAGGCAACATGCTCTCTCGGGGCAAGAACAACTTCAATGTTGTCCGGCACTTCCAAGGAGAACCAATGCTCAGTATTTCTGACGACTCCCGGCGCGTAGCGATGTTGCCAGGCAGGATAGATTTCGTATTCGATCTGGTAATGCATGTCTTGCAATGCATCTGGTGGCAAGAGGTAGACATCAATACCGGTCTCTTCTAATACCTCGCGAGCCGCAGCTAAAGGCAAATCTTCATCAGGGAAATCTAGGCTACCCGTAACGGACTGCCAGAAATGAGCGCGATCCGCCCGCTCAATCAATAAGACATCCCCATTCGATTTGTAGATCACTACTAAAACCGAAATAGGGATTTTCAAGATACTGGCGTTACTGACCTAAGTGAATTAAGCGGCAGGAGTTGCTTGGCGCAAACGAATATGCAACTCACGCAACTGACGCTCATCCACTGGGCTAGGAGCTTGCGTCAATAAGCACTGTGCACGCTGTGTTTTAGGGAATGCAATCACATCACGAATCGATTCAGCACCAGTCATCATCGTGACAATCCGGTCTAGACCAAACGCAATGCCGCCATGTGGAGGGGCGCCATATTGCAAGGCATCCAACAAGAAACCAAATTTAGCTTGCGCTTCTTCTGCGCCAATCTTCAAAGCACGGAATACTTGGCTCTGCACTGCCTCTTGGTGAATACGCACTGAACCACCACCAATTTCGCTGCCGTTGAGAACCATGTCATAGGCCTTAGCCAAGCACTTGCCTGGATCAGACTCGAGATACTTCATGTGTTCGTCTTTGGGGCTGGTGAACGGATGATGACAAGCAACCCAGCGAGCATCGCCTTCGTCATAGTCAAACATCGGGAAATCAACCACCCACAATGGCTTCCAGCCCTCAGTAAAGAGACCATGCTCTTTACCCCAAGCGGAATGGCCAATGCGTAAGCGCAAATTGCCCATAGCATCGTTTGCAACTTTTTCTTTATCGGCGCCGAAGAAAATAATATCGCCATCTTTAGCACCGGTGCGCTTCAAGATGCCTTCGATCGCAGCATCATGCAAGTTCTTCACGATTGGGGATTGCAAACCATTACGCCCTTCAGCAACAGAGTTCACCTTAATCCATGCCAAACCTTTGGCGCCATAAATCGCCACAAATTGCGTGTAATCATCGATTTCGCTACGACTAATTCCTGCGCCGCCAGGTACACATAAACCAACTACCCGTCCGCCGTCTTGATTAGCTGCGCCTGAGAACACCTTGAAATCAACGTCTTTCATCAGATCAGTCAATTCAGTGAACTCAAAGTTCACACGCAGATCAGGCTTATCAGAACCAAAGCGTGCCATACCTTCAGAGTAAGGCATGGTTGGGAATGGATTTGGCAACTCAACATTCATTGTGACCTTGAAAATATGACGAATCATGTTTTCAAATAAATCACGAATCTCAACTTCGCTCAAGAAGGCTGTTTCACAGTCGATCTGAGTAAATTCAGGTTGACGATCTGCGCGCAAGTCTTCGTCGCGGAAGCACTTTGTAATTTGGTAGTAGCGATCAAATCCAGCGACCATTAACAATTGCTTAAACAGTTGTGGAGATTGTGGCAAGGCAAAGAAGTGGCCATCATGCACGCGTGAAGGAACCAAATAGTCTCGCGCACCTTCAGGCGTGCTCTTGGTAAGCATCGGCGTTTCAATATCAATAAAGCCAGCAGTGTCCAAATAGCGACGGCACTCCATGGCCACGTTATAACGCAAACGTAAGTTCTTTTGCATCTGTGGACGACGCAAATCCAAAACGCGATGAGTTAAGCGTGTGGTCTCAGATAAATTCTCATCATCCAATTGGAATGGAGGTGTAATTGAGGCATTCAAGATTGTGAGACTATGACAAAGCACTTCAACCTTGCCGCTCACTAAATCAACGTTCTCAGTACCGGCTGGACGCGCACGCACCAGACCTTTGATCTGGATGCAGAATTCATTACGCACTTCCTCAGCCAGAGCAAACATCTCAGGACGATCTGGATCGCAGACTACCTGCACAAAGCCTTGGTGATCGCGCAAGTCAATAAAGATCACGCCACCATGGTCACGACGACGGTTAACCCACCCAGAGAGAGTGACTTCTTGTCCGATCAGTGAATCGGTTACCTGACCGCAGGTATGGCTTCGCATCGACATAACAATTTCCTATAAATCAAAAATGATTTGGTGACTGAATAGCATTCAGACCAGTTGGGCTATTGGGAGGAACAGATCCCATAGAAACAATATGTTTGAGCGCTTCTTCCACGCTCATATCTAATTCAATCGTTTGCGCACGCGGCACGATCATAAAAAAACCAGAAGTCGGATTTGGGGTCGTTGGCAAAAAGACGTTGACATAATCTTCGCCCAATTTCGCCGTAACCTCTTTCGCCGGCACTCCCGTCTGAAATGCTATGACCCAAGAGTCCGCATGTGGGTAGCGAATCAGAAGCGCTTTACTAAAGGCCTGACCACTTCCTGAAAATAAAGTGGATGACACTTGTTGCACGCTGGAATAAATAGAACGCACCACTGGGATGCGATTCATCAAGCTATCCCAAACCTTCATCCACCACTGACCTGCAAAGCTAATAGCAATCAAGCCAGTCAACATAATGACCGCAACCACTATCGCAATCCCAACAGCTGGCAAGTCGCGGAAATGCTGGAGATCTGAAGCAAACTCTCGTGGGAAGACCGCAATAATGGCGTGCATCACCGACCCAAAAACCCCGTCGAGCAGATCCAAGCCCCAAGTAATCACCCAAATAGTGACGGCCATGGGGGCCCATACGAGAATGCCTGCGATAAAGTATTTTTTCATGTGCTTAGTGCTTGCGCTTTGCCTAACCCGCTATTTTAGCGGGTTAGAAGCCATTCGGCGAGAGACTAATAAATACCTAAGCCGATTATCAAAATTCCAGCCAAAAACCCGCCAGCAAAGAGCAATGCGCCCATGATTAAGCGGTGAGTCCGTCTTTCCTGCTGCAAAAGGGCTTTTAAAACCTCTAATTCCCCGTTTTGCTCTTTTTTCTGCCCCTGCGCTAAGCTTTCGGCAATCAAGCGAGGCAAGGTTGGCAAGATCTTGGCCCATGCAGGCGCCTCAGACTTTAGGCCATCTAACAAGCCACGCCAACCTAATTGCTGACTGATCCACTTCTCCAAAATCGGCTTGGCTGTTTTCCACAGATCCAAATCGGGGTCCAATTGACGGGCAAGCCCCTCAACGTTCAAGAGTGTTTTTTGTAGCAAAGTAAGTTGTGGCTGAATTTCTACCTTAAAACGGCGCGAGGTTTGGAACAAACGCATCAACACGATACCAAGCGAAATCTCTTTTAAAGGACGATCGAAGTAAGGCTCACATACAGAACGCACCGCGCCCTCCAACTCTTCAACACGCGTATTGGCGGGAACCCAACCAGACTCAATATGCAACTCAGCCACTCGGCGGTAATCACGATTAAAGAACGCTAGGAAGTTGAGTGCCAAGTAGTTTTTGTCAGACTCGCTCAAGGCGCCAACGATTCCAAAATCTAAAGAGATAAATCTGCCGAACGTTTCCGGCTCCAAGCTGATCATGATATTTCCTGGGTGCATATCGGCATGGAAAAAACCATATTCAAACACTTGTGTAAAAAATATTTCTACGCCATCTGCAGCCAACTTTTTGAAGTCAACGCCCGCCGCACGTAATTCTTCAGAACGTCCAATGGAGATTCCCTCCATACGCTCCATCACAATGACATTGGTATGACATAGATCCCAATACATTTCGGGGATCATGAGCTTTTTAGAATCCTTGAAATAGCGGCGCAATTGGCTTGCATTGGCTGCTTCACGCATGAGGTCTAACTCATCATGTAAATAGGTATCGAATTCCGCTACGTTCTCACGAGGCTTTAAACGACGGCCATCTTCAGATGTTCTCTCAATAATTTTTGCCAAGTCATACATCAAAGCAATGTCGCCTTCAATCACCGGCAAGATACCGGGGCGCAAAACTTTAATGGCAACCGCTCGATGATGCCACTCTGGATGTTTCTCTGTTGCACGCAAAATCCCAAAGTGCACCTGGGCTACGGAGGCGCTAGCTACAGGGCTGGCATCGAAGCTCACAAATATTTCTTCAATTGGCTGACCAAGCGCTTCTTCAATCAAGCGGCGCGATTCTTCATTCGAAAATGGTGGGACTTGATCCTGCAATTTTGCAAGCTCATCAGAAATATCTTCCGGCAATAAATCACGGCGAGTCGACAGTACCTGTCCAAACTTTACAAAAATGGGGCCAAGCGCTTCTAGGGTCAGGCGGATACGAGCACCTCTAGGTAAATCAGAGCTAGGTGAAGTCCAGCACAGAATAGAAAGCAAGCTACGGCGAATTCCAGGCTTTAAGTTATCGCGCAATAAAGGCAAGAGGCCATAGCGCCATGCCGTAAAGAAAATAAAACAAAGACGGGCAAGTCGACGCACGATTTATTGAACCTTCTGTACTAGTATTTGAATCCGCTTTTCCATGCGATCAACCGCATCACGCAATTCGTTTAATTCATTCTTATGAGCCATAAAATCCCGCTGATTGAGCAAGACTTTTCTTTCCTCGCTGACATACTCCACAACATTACTTAATAGATCGCTTGCAGCAGACTTACTCGCAGACACAAATTTCTTACCCTGTCGCACTGCGAAATTTGCAGGGGCGTCTCCCACTAGCCGCGCTAAATCTTCTTCGTATTCCCATCGGACTTGACCAACAAGACGTCCTAACAATTGTGCTAAATCAGCATCGCCCGTAATCTTGACTGCCTTGAAAGCCTGCTCTCGTAATGAGCCTGTGCTACCCGCAAGTTCGCTTAGCGCCTTAGCTGATACTTCTAAAACTAAGCTGCTTGTATCGGAAGCCTCCGATACAGCCAACAAGCCAGCAGGTGTGATTTCAAAACACAGGTCGCCTACAGGCAACTTTAAAAGAATTGTTTTACCAGCATGGCGTGCTAACTCACCAGTGGCCCATGGTTCACTCGATAAGACATGGTTAATACCCCGGCAGGCGGCGCCAGCTGCAATTGTGTGGGTTGAAGAAACTGCATTCATGAGTGTAAAAAACCCGCACTAGTGCGGGTTTCCAATGGAAAGTACCTTAAGCTTAAACCAACTGTTGAATACCCGCCAGTACCCAGCCTCCAGGACCCTCGACCGGCTTACTCAAATTCCAGATTTCAGAGAAGTTATTAGCGGGAGCACCTTGCTGTTCACGAATCATGCCACCGAACTGGACGCTGCAGTAATAAGCGTTATCCAAAATTTCGATCCCCAAAAGTTGTGCGTTAATAGTTACAACGTCGGTTTGATTGGCGCTATCCGTGCGACCAGCTAAGTCTTGCTGAATCGTGGCAAACATTTCAGGGGTAGTAAATTCTCTTAAAGCAACCAAATCGCCTTGATCCCAGGCCCTTTGCAGGCTCCCAAAATATTGTTTTGCATTTTCTAAGAATGCATATTCATCGAATCCTGGTGGTAGCGTCGACTTAAATGGCTCTGGCTCTGCGCTTGTGCCGCCAAAAGCATTGGAGGCAGGATTAAAGCCAGGCTCACTTCTGGGGGCTTGCTCAAGCGGAGCGCGCTGCATGGGGGCACCTGAAGCCTGTCCAGCACCAGAAAACGCTGGAAGCAATCTTCTAATCACAAACATAATGACAAAGCCAGCCAATACAGCAATCAACAAACCAGTGATGAAGGATGATGCGCCCTCACCCATACCAAAGTGAGATAAGAGATAGCCGATTCCAAGACCAGCTGCTAGGCCGCCCAAAATTCCGCCCATCCCTCCAAAGCGACTTGGTGCCGGCGCTTGTGGCGCTGGAGCTGGAGCCGTAGGTTGAGCTTGCTGAACTGGTTTTTGTACAGGTGCAGCCTGTTTTTGCATTGGTGCGCTAGGCGCCCTGCCAATACTTCTTCCCCCGCCTAGACGAGCAGCATCAACTTGACCAACCAAAGCAAATAACAAACTCAGACTTAACAGTACTGCTTTGAAAAAATGCTTATTCATTGTATTTATCCCCTTATATAACTTCTTAACTTCTGCATTACTTCAGCGCTTCAAACTACAAAACAATTAGTATTTAATACCAATATGTAAGGCAACGATACCCCCAGACATTCTATGGGTTTCTACCTCATCAAATCCTACTCCCAACATGATTTCTTTTAAGGCATCAGCATCTGGGTGCATCCGAATAGATTCGGCCAAATAGCGATAGCTTTCTGAGTCTTGGGCAATCTTTTCGCCCAGCCAAGGCAATACCTTGAATGAATAGGCGTCATAAACAGGCTGTAAAAAAGCATCGGGCTTGGAAAACTCCAATACCAAAACACGACCGCCCGGTTTAATCACCCGGCACATCTCACCTAAAGCCACATCTTTATGCGTCATATTGCGCAAACCGAAGGCTACTGTCACCACATCAAAATGATTGGCTGGAAAAGGAATTTTCTCTGCGTCAAATTGGACGCAAGGTAAGGCCAAGCCACGATCTAGTAAACGGTCACGACCAACACCCAACATAGATGCATTGATGTCACTTAACCAAACTTGAGCATCAGGATTTTTACCCCATGCTGCGGCCTTAGCAAAAGCTGCTGCCAAGTCACCAGTACCACCGGCAATGTCTAATACTTTTTGACCTGGGCGAACTTGTGCGCGGGCAATCGTGATTTTTTTCCACAGGCGATGCAAGCCAAATGACATCAAGTCATTCATCACATCATATTTACTGGCTACCGAATGGAATACTTCGGCAACCTTGCCGGCTTTTTCAGCCTCATCAACACTTTGATAACCGAAATGGGTTTTACTCATTAATGACTTCCACAGGAATGGTCATGCGAATGGCCTTTTGTTGTCATCGGCGCATCCCGATCAAGACCAGCAGCAGCCAATTTATCTAAATGCTCTTTCCATAATTGCTCTTGGTTTTCGCACAAATATTGCAAGAAGTCCCAAGAGTACAAACCAGAATCGTGGCCATCAGAAAAGCTTGGCTTCAACGCATAGTGACCCACTGGCTCGATATTAGCAATCAATACATCGCGCTTGCCTGTTTGCAGGGTTTCCTGCCCAGGACCATGACCTTGCACCTCGGCTGAAGGTGATAGCACTCTGAGTAACTCAAACGGGAGGCGATAGGTATTACCATTCTCGTAAGAGAGTTCCAATACCCTGGATTGTTGATGAACTACAACATTGCTTGGAATCATTAAACCAATACCCTCTCAATACCGCCTTGGTTAGCCTTGGCAACATAATCTTGCATCCAGTTTTCACCCAATAGTTTTTGCGCCATTTCAACAACAATGTAATCAGCAGTTGTATCACTATCTGCGTTGAAGCGAGCCAAACCTTGCAAGCATGATGGGCAACTGGTCAGCACCTTAACATCCGCAGCCTCGTCACCCTGACGCAATTCATTGGCAGCCTTCTCCATCTCAATTTGCTTACGAAAGCGCACTTGGGTAGAGATATCCGGACGTGTCACGGCAAGCGTGCCAGATTCACCACAACAACGATCGTTCTTTTTAATCGCTTTACCATCTTCCATTTGAATCAGCTCATTGACGGTTTTCATCGGATCTTGCAACTTCATCGGAGAGTGACATGGATCGTGATACATGTATTTGACGCCGGTGACATTGGAAAGCTTGACACCCTTCTCCAGCAAATACTCATGAATATCAATGATGCGGCAACCTGGGAATATTTGTTCAAACTGATACCCAGCCAATTGGTCATAGCAAGTTCCGCAAGACACAACCACTGTTTTGATATCAAGATAGTTCAAGGTATTAGCAACACGATGGAACAGCACGCGATTGTCTGTAATCATCTTCTCGGCTTTATCAAAGTCGCCATTGCCACGCTGTGGATAACCACAACACAGATAACCCGGTGGCAGGACTGTCTGAACACCGACATTCCACAACATCGCTTGGGTAGCTAAACCTACTTGAGAGAACAAGCGTTCGGAGCCACAACCTGGGAAATAAAACACTGCCTCAGTATCAGCAGAAGTTGTTTTAGGATCTCGAATAATCGGAACGTAATCGGCATCTTCAATATCTAGCAACGCACGGGCAGTTTTCTTTGGCAAGTTACCAGGCATCTTCTTATTGACAAAGAAAATGACCTGCTCTTTAACACTAGGCTTACCTACTGTTGCCGGTGGATGCGCAGTCTGTTTTTTGGCAAACTTACGCAACAAGTCATTGCCAAGCCGCTGAGCTTTGTAGCCCCAGCCAATCATCGCCTTGCGCGCCAAGTTAATCGTGTCTGGACTGGTTGCATTTAAAAAGAACATTGATGCAGCCGTGCCAGGATTAAAGCGTTGCTGACCCATCTTGCGCAATAAGTTACGCATATTCATGGTCACATCACCAAAGTCAATTTTGACTGGGCAAGGTGTCAAGCACTTATGGCAAACAGTGCAGTGCGCAGCAACGTCATCAAACATTTCCCAATGACGAATCGATATACCGCGACGAGTTTGCTCTTCATATAAGAAGGCCTCGATCAGTAATGATGTCGCCAAGATCTTGTCACGTGGGCTATACAGCAAGTTCGCACGTGGTACATGCGTTGCGCACACTGGCTTGCACTTACCGCAACGCAAGCAATCTTTAATGCTATCCGCAATCGCGCCAATATCACTCTGCTGCATGATGATCGACTCATGTCCCATCAAACCAAAACTTGGCGTATAGGCCATGCTGAGATCGGCGTTCGGCATCAACTTGCCTTTATTGAAGCGACCTTCTGGATCAACGCGATTTTTATAACTGCGGAAATCCTTCAACTCTGCTTCGGTGAGGTATTCCAACTTAGTAATACCAATGCCATGCTCACCTGAGATCACGCCGTCCAAAGAGCGCGCCAAAGCCATGATCCGATTGACTGCGTGATGCGCATCTTGCAACATCTCATAGTCGTCGGAGTTGACTGGAATATTCGTATGGACATTGCCATCACCTGCATGCATATGCAAAGCAACGAACACTCGCTTACGCAAGATCTTCTTATGAATAGCCTCAAGCTCATTAAGAATGGGCTCAAAAGCCAATCCACCAAAAATAATTCTGAGTTCAGAGCGCACTTCCTCTTTCCAAGAGGCACGCAAGCTGTAGTTCTGTAATTGTGGGAAATACGTATCCATCTGAGTTAACCACCCAGACCAATGTGCCCGCACCTTTGCAATTAAGTCGAGTGCTTGCTGAACACGATCGCCCAAAATTTCAGCAGTAGGAATCTCATACTCTTCATCACTCTTACCCAAAGGTAAAGCGCTCTTTTTCAGGAAAAGCTCTAAGCCATCCAGAACTTGTAATTTGCTCTTGAGGGAGAGTTCAATATTGATGCGCTCAATACCATCGGTGTACTCGCCCATCCGGGGCAATGGAATCACGACGTCTTCATTAATCTTGAACGCATTGGTATGACGTGCAATCGCCGCTGTACGAGCGCGATCTAGCCAGAACTTCTTACGTGCTTCGGCACTCACAGCTACAAAGCCCTCGCCTACACGCAAGTTGGCCATCCGTACGACTTCGCTAGTTGCTGCAGCAACCGCCTCTTCATCATCGCCTGCAATATCACCAAGCAAAACCATCTTTGGCAAACTATTGCGCTTTGACTTGGTTGAATAGCCGACCGCTCTTAAATAACGATCGTCCAAATGCTCAAGGCCAGCCAAGATTGGACCGCCTTGTTTGCTCAAGCCGTCAAGATAAGCTTTGATCTCCACAATACTAGGAATCGCTTCACGCGCTTGCCCAAAAAACTCTAGGCAGACTGTACGCATGTACTTAGGCATGCGATGCAATATCCAAGTAGCACTGGTAATTAAACCATCGCAACCTTCTTTTTGAACACCCGGCAAGCCCGATAAAAATTTATCAGTAACGTCTTTGCCCAAACCTTCTTTTCGGAAACGCTTGCCTTCCACTTCGAGCAATTCTGTTTTTAGAATGCGTTCCCCCGGTTCGCTTGTACCATCTGACCAGGTTAACTGAAAGCGAACTTTTTCTACTTCATGAATCTTGCCGAGATTGTGATCAAGGCGCTCAACATCCAACCAATTGCCTTGTGGATCAACCATTCTCCAGCTAGCTAAGTTATCGAGTGCAGTACCCCAGAGAACAGCCTTCTTACCACCTGCATTCATGGCAATGTTGCCGCCAATACAACTGGCATCAGCCGAAGTAGGATCAACCGCAAACACAAGACCAGCATGCTCTGCAGCATCAGATACTCTGCGAGTCACCACACCTGCACCAGTAAAGATCGTTGAAACTTCATGATCAACGCCAGGTAAATGCTGAGATTTCACGCCACCGATATCTTGTAACTTTTCAGTGTTAATCACGGCAGACATCGCGTACAAAGGAATTGCACCGCCGGTGTAGCCTGTGCCACCTCCACGTGGAATGATCGTTAAGCCAAGCTCAACACAATCTTTCACCAAACCAGGAATTTCTGATTCGTAATCGGGCTTCAGTACAACCAATGGAAACTCAACGCGCCAGTCTGTCGCATCAGTCACGTGCGCTGCACGAGAAACACCATCGAAACAAATATTGTCTGCAGCAGTATGGCGACCCAATACTTTTTTAGCGCGTTTGCGAACCTGCTCAACTTCTTTAAAGCCGCTCTCGAAGTTCTCTACAGCACGACTTGCAGCACTTAATAGGATTTCAACTTGGCCAGCTGAATCACCGCTAGAACGTTTTTTGACTTCGCCCAAGCGATGCCATAAAGCATCAATCAATAATTGACGACGATTAGCGTTATCAAGCAAGTCATCTTGCAAAAAAGGGTTGCGTTGAACGACCCAGATATCACCCAAGATTTCAAACAACATGCGGGCTGAGCGGCCAGTACGGCGAACGCCACGCAAATCATTCAGAACGCGCCATGATTCCTCGCCCAAGAGACGAATCACGATTTCTCGATCAGAAAAGGAGGTGTAGTTGTAAGGTATTTCACGCAAACGGGGCGAAGCGGCCTCGGCGTCCAACAACTGATTTAAAGCTAGGGGTGCGTTCATAGCGTCATATTTGGTAAATATGTATTTTAATTGAGCAATCTTGATATTGGCAGGAAATAGGGAAAGATGTTGGCGGAAGGGATAAACCCTTGCAAATCTAAGGGCTTAGAGGCCATCCGTGGTACGCTCATTGGATGGCAACGAACTATTTAAAGAAAATTTTATCTGCCCGAGTCTACGATGTAGCTAGGGAAACTGAGCTCGAGCTAGCCCCCGAACTCAGCAAGCGTTTAGGCAACCAAGTATTGCTCAAAAGAGAGGATAACCAGCCGGTTTTCTCCTTCAAACTCCGGGGTGCCTATAACAAAATGGCTCATTTACCCCCCGAAGCCTTAAAACGCGGGGTCATTGCCGCTTCTGCCGGCAATCATGCTCAAGGGGTTGCCCTGTCAGCCGCCAAAATGAAGTGCAAAGCAGTAATCGTGATGCCGACGACGACTCCTAGCCTCAAAATCGATGCCGTTAAAGCTCGTGGTGGCCCTTGGGTAGAAATCATTCTGCATGGCGATTCTTATAGCGATGCCTTCAAGTACTCAGAGCTCTTGGAGAAAAAACGTGGGCTTACTTTTGTTCACCCCTTCGATGATCCAGATGTCATTGCCGGTCAAGGCACGATTGCCCAAGAAATCTTTCAGCAATACCAAGAACCTATCGACGCTATTTTTGTTGCTATCGGTGGTGGTGGACTCATTTCCGGTATTGGCGAATACGTCAAAGCGGTTAGCCCAAAGACTAAAGTGATTGGGGTGCAATCCGTTGACTCTGACGCCATGAGGCGCTCGCTTAAAGCCAATAAACGCATTGAGATGAAAGATGTTGGCCTCTTCTCTGATGGCACTGCTGTCAAATTGGTTGGCAAAGAAACCTTCCGTATTTGCAAGCGCGTAGTGGATGAGATCGTCACGGTTGATACCGATGAGATCTGCGCAGCAATCAACGATGTCTTCACCGATACCCGCAGTATTCTCGAGCCTGCAGGCGCTTTAGCCATTGCAGGCATGAAGAAATACGTCGAAAAGAATAAAACCAAAAAGAAAACCTTGGTAGCTATTGCTTGTGGTGCCAATATGAACTTCAGTCGCCTACGCTTCGTAGCTGAGCGCGCTGATGTCGGTGAATACCGTGAAGCAGTATTTGCGGTCACGATCCCAGAAGAGCGCGGCTCCTTTAAACGCTTCTGTGAACTTCTCGGCAACCGTAATGTCACTGAATTTAATTACCGCATTGCCGATGGCAGCCAAGCACACATTTTTGTTGGCATTGGCACACAAAAGGCTAGTGATAGCGCTGCGATCGCAAAGCATTTCACTAAAGCAAAATTTGCAACAATCGATCTGACCCATGATGAGCTGGCGAAGTCGCACCTGCGTCATATGGTGGGCGGTCACTCTGCACTAGCCAAAGATGAATTGCTCTATCGCTTTGAATTTCCAGAGCGCCCAGGCGCTTTGATGAAATTTTTAACCAGCATGGCGCCCAACTGGAATATCAGTCTCTTTCATTACCGCAACCACGGCGCTGACTATGGCCGCATCCTCATTGGTATCCAAGTGCCAAAAAATGAGCAGAAGAAATTCCAAAACTTTTTAGCTACACTTGGCTATCCTCACTGGGATGAGACCAAGAACCCAGCGTATCGACTCTTCCTTAAATAAGATGTAATTCATCAGATGTCATACACACTTACTGGAAAACTCGTTGTTGCGATTTCTTCGCGCGCCCTGTTTGACTTCGAAGAAGAAAATCGCATCTTCGAGTCGAGTGATGACAGTGCGTATATGAAGTTACAGCTTGAACGTCTCGGTAAAGCAGCGCAAACAGGTGTAGCCTTTCCTTTAGTCAAAAAATTATTAGCCTTTAACGAGGGTGATGAACAGCGGGTTGAGGTAGTGATTCTGTCTCGCAATGATCCGGTCAGCGGCCTACGCGTGTTCCGCTCAGCAGAGCACCATGGACTGCATTTAGAGCGCGGTGTATTTACTAGAGGTCGCCCTCCCTATCACTACCTTCGCTCATTGCATGCCAATCTCTTTCTGTCAGCAAACGAAGATGACGTTCGCGCCACTATCGAAGCAGGCTTTCCTGCCGCGCGCGTCTACCCAGAGTCCAGCAAAACCGCTGAGTCTCATCCGAATGAAATTCGTATTGCATTTGACGGTGACGCAGTTCTGTTTTCAGATGAAGCTGAGCAAGTCTTTCAGAGTAAAGGTCTTGAAGCCTTTGTGGATCACGAAAGCAAAAATGCAGACATTCCATTACCACCAGGACCCTTCAAGCCCTTACTTGAAGCACTTCATCGTCTACAACGCTCTACCAGCGAAAAAGGCATGCGCATTCGTACCGCATTGGTTACTGCACGCTCGGCTCCAGCACATGAACGCGCTATTCGTACTTTGATGGCATGGGGCATTGATGTAGATGAAGCCATGTTCTTGGGCGGCTTATCCAAGAGCGAGTTCCTCAGAGAATTCGAGCCCGACTTTTTCTTTGATGATCAAACTGGTCATTGCCAATCCGCTGCATCGGTTGCGCCAACCGGTCACGTAGTATCTGGCGTATCCAATCGGCCTAAGAGCTAAGCGCCCACAACTTAATCACCATTTATCATGGCAATACTTCCGCTCGGTCAAGCTACGCAATATCCAGATCAATACGATCCGAGTGTGTTGTTTCCAATTCCACGCTCTGAGAATCGCCTCAAGCTCAACATCCAATCGAATCAAGCCTTGCCATTTGTTGGCGTTGATATTTGGAATGCTTATGAGCTGAGTTGGCTTAACCCAAAAGGCAAGCCACAAATTGCTTTGGCAGAGTTTCAGATTCCTGCTGACTCACCCAATATGATTGAGTCCAAATCGTTCAAGCTGTATCTCAATAGCCTCAATAGCGCACGCTTTAAAAATGAGGAAGATGTTCGCGAAAGACTCATTGCTGATTTATCGGCAGTTGCTGGCAGCAAAATTTCCACTCGCATCAATCCGCCTGAGCTTATTTCCAAAAAGGGTATGCAAGAAATGAGCGGAGTCTTAATGGATAGGCTCGATATTGAGATTGATCCGAACTTGCCAGCTGATCCATCGCTGCTCGAAGTGAATGACTCATTCGGGCCAATTGAACAATGCCTGGTGACCCATTTACTGAAATCGAACTGCCCTGTCACAGGCCAACCTGATTGGGCAAGCGTACAAATTCGTTACCAAGGACGCCCGATCCTGGAAGAAGGTTTACTGCGCTACTTGATTGGCTTTAGACAACTCGGGGAGTTTCATGAGCATTGTGTTGAAACGATTTTCTGCGATATCAAGCGCCAATGTAAACCCGATAAATTATCCGTCTATGCTCGTTACACAAGACGTGGCGGCTTAGACATTAACCCCTTCCGTACCGATCACAATTCACCATGGCCTGAAAATATACGGCACGCACGACAGTAAAAGCTTCAGCAAAAAATTCCAAAGAAAAAGCCCTTGTAGGAAAACCTAGAAGGGCTTTATTAATACAGTAGAAACTATTTAAAACGGAATATCGTCATCCATTGCACCGAGTGAAGCGGCATTAGAAGATGCTGCAGGTGCGGACTGTTCAGTAGATTTTGCGCGGCTGTAGCTTTCACCGCCACCTTCGCTACCACCTACTGGTTTGCCACCAAGCATTTGCATGGTTTCTGCAACGATCTCAGTGGAATACTTTTCTTGACCACTAGCATCTGTCCATTTGCGAGTACGCAAACGACCTTCAACATAAACTTGTGAGCCCTTTTTGAGATATTGTCCTGCGATCTCAGCAAGCTTGCCAAAGAATGCAACGCGGTGCCATTCAGTGGTTTCTTTCATTTCATTAGTTTGCTTATCTTTATAGCGGTCAGATGTCGCAACTGAAATATTTGTAACGGCGTCGCCGCTTGGCATGTAACGTGTTTCTGGATCGCGTCCTACGTTACCTACGATGATGACCTTATTTACCGAAGCCATGTTGTCTCCCGAAGAAAAATGTAATGTGAATTAAATCTTAAATTGCAGCCGTTGAATCTACAACCTTTGCAGGCAGTTCACGCATCGACCAAGCGATTATAAGCCAGCAAAGAAGCAGTACTGCACCTGCAGCAAAGACCGACAAATCACCATGGCTATCCATCAACCAACCCCCAATTACAGCACCTGAAAACAGCCCAATCGACTGAGTGGTGTTGTAAACGCCCATCGCAGTGCCTTTTGATTCTTTTGCAAAGCGAGAAACTAAAGAGGGCTGTAAAGCCTCTAGTAAATTAAAACCGACAAAATAAATCAATAAGGCAGAAGCAATTCCCAGTACCGATGAAGTGCCAGTAAAGAAGCATTCAGCAATAAACAGCAAAACAATGGCAATTAAAAGAATGAGTCTCAGGCACTGTTTCTTCTCGCCAATAATGATCAAAGGGGCCATCAAAAAGAAAGAAAGGAGCACTACCGGCAGATAAACCTGCCAATGGTCTGACAAAGGCAAACCTGCTTGCACCAATAAACGGGGCACCACTAAGAACATTGCCACTTGCGTTGCATGCAAAACAAACACGCCAGCATTGAGACGCATCAACTCAGGACGGAAAAATACTTCTTTCAAAGAAGCTTGAGGGGCTTTCATTTCTGGCTTATGGGTAGGGAGTACAAAGTAGGTCACCAACATCGCGATCACACCAAGTACTGCCAGCACCACAAAAATACCGCTCAAACCAATCATGCGATAGATCGGTGCAGCAATCACAAGTGATAAAGCAAATGAGAGCGCAATACTGCCACCGACCAGAGCCATGGCGCGAGTGCGCACCTGCTCACGCGTGAGATCAGCAACCCAAGCAGATATCGCCGCTGAAATAGCCCCGGCACCCATCACGCCACGCCCAATCGCAATCCAGAGCAAATCATCCTGAGCCGCGCAAATCAAGGCTCCAGCAACAAATAGAGAAAGTCCCCAGAAAACTACTGGTTTTCGGCCAATTCGGTCAGATAGTCGCCCTAAAGGGATGTAGAAACAAGCCTGAACGATATTGAAGATTCCTAAAGCCAAGCCGACCCATAAAGCATGCTCCCCGCCTGGTAAGCCACGTGCATGAATGCTAAAAACCGGCAAAAGCAAGAACAGGCCCAGCATGCGGAGGCCAAAAATGCCTGCTAAGGCCAGAGTTGAGCGAAGTTCGGAAGGATTCATAGGAAAAGGCTATATTAACAAGTTACGCTAAAAAATCATGAATAACGAAATTAAGATCCGCGGTGCGCGCACGCACAACCTCAAAAATATCAATCTAGACATTCCTAGAGAGAAGTTAGTCGTCTTGACTGGTCTATCTGGTTCCGGCAAAAGCTCGCTGGCTTTTGACACCCTGTATGCCGAAGGTCAACGTCGCTATGTGGAGTCGCTCTCTGCCTATGCCCGTCAATTCTTGCAACTCATGGAAAAGCCTGACGTCGATACGATCGAGGGTTTATCGCCCGCCATCTCCATTGAACAAAAAGCGACTAGCCACAATCCACGATCTACCGTTGGCACAGTCACAGAAATTCATGACTACTTACGTTTGTTATTTGCGCGTGCTGGTACGCCACACTGCCCCGATCACGATCTTCCATTAGAAGCTCAAAGCGTTTCTCAAATGGTCGATACCGTTTTAGCAATGCCGGAAGATACCAAGTTGATGATCTTGGCTCCCGTTGTGAGCGAGCGTAAGGGCGAGTTTGTAGATCTCTTTCAAGATCTACAAGCCCAAGGTTTTGTGCGCTTTAGAGTGCGCTCCGGTGGTGGCACCACCAATACCGCTAAAGCAGAAATCTTTGAAGTAGATCAACTACCAGAGTTAAAGAAAAACGATAAGCATTCCATTGAGGTTGTAGTGGATCGCATCAAAGTACGCCCTGATATTCAGCAACGCTTAGCCGAATCATTTGAAACTGCCTTACGTCTTGCCGATGGCAAAGCCATGATCGTCGACATGGATACAGGCAAAGACATGATCTTCTCCAGCAAATTTGCTTGCCCAGTCTGCTCATACTCGCTGCAAGAACTAGAGCCACGCCTCTTTTCGTTTAACAACCCGATGGGTGCTTGCCCTTCGTGTGATGGCTTAGGTCATCAATCTTTCTTTGATCCAAAACGGATCGTTGCCCATCCAGATCTTTCGTTAGCATCCGGCGCTATTAAGGGCTGGGATCGCCGCAATCAGTTTTATTTCAAACTCTTGCAGACCCTGGCTAAGCATGGTGGTTTTGACGTAGAGAAGCCTTTTGAGACTCTCAGCAAGAAACAACAAGATCTCGTTCTCTTGGGTTCTGGCGATGTTGAAATTCCATTTGAGTACATCAACGAGCGCGGCAAACTCAGTGTGCGTCAGCACCCATTCGAAGGCATCGTTGCCAATTTTGAGAGGCGTTACAAAGAGACCGACTCAGCCACTGTCCGCGAAGAATTAGCACGCTACCAAAATATGCAAACTTGTAAAGATTGTGGTGGCAGCCGTCTTCGCAAAGAAGCGCGCTTTGTAAAGGTAGGCGAGAAAAAACAATCACGTGCGATTTATGAAATCAGCGCCCTGCCACTCAAAGAAGCAAAAGAATATTTTGAAGCCCTTGAACTGAAGGGTGCCAAACGAGAAATTGCCGATAAGATTGTTAAAGAGATTGGCGCACGCTTACGTTTTTTAAACGACGTCGGCCTCGACTATCTCTCGCTTGAACGTAGTGCCGATACTTTGTCTGGCGGTGAAGCCCAACGTATTCGTCTAGCCTCACAAATTGGCTCTGGTCTAACGGGCGTCATGTATGTATTAGATGAGCCATCAATCGGCTTGCATCAACGCGACAATGATCGCTTAATTGGCACACTCAAGCATTTGCGTGATTTAGGTAATAGCGTGTTGGTCGTTGAACACGATGAAGACATGATTCGCGCCTCCGACTATGTCATCGATATTGGTCCTGGCGCTGGCGTTCATGGCGGCGAGATTGTTGCAGAAGGCACACCTGCCCAAGTTGAAGCGAATCCCAAATCGCTTACAGGCGCCTACCTAGCAGGACGTGTACGTATTGAAATTCCTGAAAAACGTATTCCAGTTGGCGATCGCTTCTTGGAAGTGATTGGTGCACGCGGTAATAACTTGCAATCCGTCCATGCCAAAATTCCAGTAGGTCTATTAACTTGTGTCACCGGCGTTTCGGGCTCAGGTAAGTCGACCTTAATTAATGACACCTTGCATCATGCGGTAGCCCAACATTTTTATGGCTCAGTTGCAGAACCTGCTGCTCACGATGCCATCAAAGGTTTAGAGCATTTCGACAAAATTATTAGCGTTGATCAGTCTCCAATTGGCAGAACACCACGCTCTAACCCGGCAACCTACACAGGCCTTTTCACCCCGATTAGGGAACTGTTTGCTGGTGTTCCTTCATCCCGCGAACGTGGGTATGAGGCTGGCCGATTCTCTTTTAACGTCAAAGGTGGCCGTTGCGATTCATGTGAAGGCGATGGCGTTCTCAAAGTAGAGATGCATTTTCTACCAGACGTTTATGTGCCTTGCGATGTTTGCCACGGCAAACGCTACAACCGTGAAACCTTGGATATTCGCTACAAAGGTAAAAACATTCATGAAGTGCTTTCGATGACGATCGAGCAAGCCCATGAATTCTTTGAAGCAGTACCTGTGGTGAAACGCAAACTCAAAACCCTGCTAGATGTTGGTCTTGGCTATGTCAAACTCGGACAAAGCGCCACTACGCTATCAGGCGGTGAGGCACAGCGTGTAAAGCTATCCCTTGAACTCTCTAAGCGTGACACCGGTAGAACCTTATATATCTTGGATGAGCCGACGACTGGCTTACACTTTCATGACATTCAACTCTTGCTCACTGTCATTCAAACCTTGAAGAAACAAGGCAATACGATTGTCATCATTGAACACAACTTGGATGTCATTAAAACCGCCGACTGGATTATTGATTTAGGGCCTAAGGGCGGTGCTGGTGGTGGGCAAATTATTGCTACTGGAACTCCAGAAGATGTGGCTAAGAATGAAGCGAGCTTTACCGGCCATTACTTGGCGCCATTACTAGCTCGTAAACCAGCAACAAAAACCCAGAAAAAATAACAGTCAGTACGACAAGCGCATCAGAGCAATTTAGATTCGGCCAAATCGGTCGCTTCTGGATTGCCTGATAGCACCAAGATGTCATTTGCCTGTAAACGCAAATCAGGGCTAAGGTCTAGCTTGACGTAATCTGCACCACTGATTTTACGGCGCACGGCTTGTACACTCACACCGTCATTTTCCAGATTGAGCTCACCTAGCGTCTTGTTAATGCTGATTGACTCGGGCAATAGGGTCACGGAATGTAAGCGCCAAGATTCATTTGCATTAAAGTCATCCGCTTCAGACCCGCGGAAATATCCGCGCAATAAGCTATACCGTGCCTCGCGTGCATTGGTGACAATTCTGACCACTTTACGCATGGGCACACCCATCATCAGCAGGACATGTGATGCCATCATTAAGCTACCTTCAATCAACTCTGGCACCACCTCAGTTGCACCTGCTGCCTGCAGCTTACTTAAATCTGCATCATCCTTAGTGCGCACCAGAATCGTCATGCCTGGTCGTAAGCGTTCCACTTGATATAAGACCTTCATACTTGCCGGCGTATCTGCATAAGTAATGACGACGGCCTTGGCTTTAGATAAGCCTGCTGCGATTAAATAATTCTCACGACTGGCATCTCCATACGAGACGTTGTCACCAGCAGCGGCTGCCTCTTTCACCCTGTCGGGGTCCATATCCAAAGCAATATAAGCAATTTTTTCTTGATCCAGCATGCGCGCAAGACTTTGGCCTGAACGACCAAAACCACAAATCACCACGTGGTTTTCAGTGCGGACGCTTTTGGCAGCGACACGCGTCAATGCCAATGATTGCAATAGCCACTCGTTACTAGAGAAGCGCATCGCAATACGATCGCTGTATTGAATTAAGAATGGTGCGCCAAACATTGATATCAGCATTGCCGCCAACACTGCCTGACTTAAGGCATGGTCAATCAAATCTAAACCGTCAATCTGATTGAGCAGAACGAATCCAAATTCACCAGCCTGCGCTAGGCATAAGCCAGTCCGAATAGAGATACCAGGGCTTGATCCAAAAGCACGGGACAGCAAAGCAATCAAACCAAACTTAAAGATCAGCGGTCCAATTAACAAAAGCAGCACTAGCATCCACTGTTGATAAATCACCTCAAGATCAAGTTGCATCCCGATCGTAATAAAAAAGAGTCCTAGCAAGACATCTCTAAAAGGCTTCACATCTTCTTCAACCTGATGCCGATAGGGCGTCTCTGAAATTAACATCCCGGCCAAAAATGCACCGAGCGCCAAAGACAAGCCGAAGTGCTCAGTAAGCGCTGCCATACCCAACACAATCAACAAGAGATTGAGCATGAAGAGTTCTTGAGAGCGCAATTTGGCAACCAAGCTAAACCAGCGACTCATCAAGGTTTGACCGATGACAAAAATGAGTCCCAAAGCCACAGCAATTTTGATGGAGGCTGCCGTTAAGGCCAGGATCAGGTCACCAGGATTTTTACCCAGGGACGGCAACAGAATTAATAGGAACACCACCGCCAAATCTTGGAATAACAGAATTCCGACTACGTTGCGACCATGTTCAGTTTCAAATTCAGAGCGATCGGAAATCAGCTTAGTCACAATTGCCGTCGAAGACATCGCTAACGCACCGCCCAGGGCAATAGCCGCCTGCCAAGAAATGGGGTAAATCCAGTTCATAAAAAGGCTAGCGGGCACTGCCAAGAGCATCGTTAAAACGACCTGACTACTGCCTAGGCCAAAAACGATAGACCGCATTGCCCGAAGCTTATGGAGATTGAACTCCAGGCCTATCGAGAACATTAAGAAAACCACCCCAAATTCAGCTAAATACTTTACGGTGGCTGAATCATTTGCTAGAGCTAGGGCCTTAGGACCAATCAAGACACCAATGGCTAAATAGCCCAAAATAGGGGGCAGGCCAAAATAGCGGAAAATAACCACTCCGGCCACAGCGGAGGCCAACAAGATGAGAGTTAATTGAAGGACTGACGGCATATACTTACTCGATGATAGCTAAGACTCGTGAACGAACCCTAAAGCTTGCACGCGATACCCTCACTATTGAGGCTACCGCACTGCAAACAATGCGTGATCGCCTTGAGGGGCCTAATGCAGACGCCCTGGTGCGGGCGGTAGAGCTTTTGCATGACTGCAAAGGACGGATTGTGGTGTCTGGCATCGGCAAATCTGGTCATATTGCCCGCAAAATTGCTGCAACCTTTGCTTCCACTGGATCCCCGGCCTTCTTTGTGCACCCTGCTGAAGCAAGTCACGGTGATTTGGGGATGGTCACTCGTGAAGACGTATTTGTTGCCCTATCGAATTCTGGGGAAACTGATGAATTGCTGACAATCGTCCCGATTGTTAAACGCACTGGTGCAAAACTAATCGCCCTCACTGGCGCGCCCGAATCCTCTCTGGCAAAGCTAGCGGATGCGCATTTAGACACCAGCGTAGAAAAAGAGGCTTGCCCTCTTAACTTAGCGCCCACCACCAGCACCACAGCAGCTTTAGCGATGGGTGATGCCCTTGCCGTTGCGCTCTTGGATGCCAGAGGTTTTCAGGCTGAAGATTTTATTCGCTCACATCCGGGCGGCAGACTCGGTCGCAAGCAATTAAGTTACGTGAGCGAAGTCATGCGCAGTATTGATGAAACACCAAAGATTTCTATCCAAGCCTCTCTACAAGAAGCCTTGTTAGAGATGACCGCTAAACGGATGGGCATGGTCATCACGCTTGATGCCAGTAACAAGGTGGCAGGCATCTTTACTGATGGTGATTTACGCCGCTTGCTAGAGAAGAGTACCAATCTGGATGGTGTGACTTTGAAGGAAGCGACAACCTCGGCACCGAGAACCATTCCACCAGAACTACTCGCTGAAGAAGCCATTGAGATGATGGAGAAATATCGCATTAACCATTTAGTAGTAGCCGATAACAACGGCACTCTACTCGGCGCCCTCAATCTGCATGACCTATTTGCAGCCAAAGTTATTTAAGGTAGTTTATTTACTTCATGCCAAGCGCTTTTAATACTCACAATACAAATCCTCTAAGCCAATATCCACAAGCATGGGAACGCGCTGGCAAAGTCAAGCTCTTAGTTCTGGATGTGGATGGGGTGTTGACCAATGGGCAAGTATTCATTGGCGCTGACGGCAAAGAATCTTTAAAAGCTTTCGATATTCAAGATGGTCTAGGCATCAAGTTGCTAGAGCAATGCGGCATTCCCACCGCCATTATTACTGGTCGCAACTCCAAAATGGTGTTAGCTCGTTGCGAGGAGTTGGGCATTAAGCATGTCCACATGGGTGTTGATAACAAAGCAATTGCGCTTGAGAAAATTTTGAAGTCTTTATCTTTAACTCACTCAGACTGTGCGGTCATGGGTGATGATTGGCCAGATCTTAAAATGATGCGTAAAGCTGGCTTTACAGTTTGCCCCGCTCAAGGACACGAAGCAGTTAAGGAGAGCGTGCATTTTGTCACCAGTCGCGTTGGTGGTAGTAGCGCAGTACGTGAGTTATGCGATCTCATTCTCAAAGCGCAAAACCGCTATGAAGAACTGCTAAACCAAGCTCGCAATTAAGCAATCAGTAATGCAACTCAATCCCAAGCAAATCAAAGTTAGTTTAGGTCGCACCATATTGCGCCTAATGCCATTGATTTTGATGGGCACAATTACCCTGATTACTTTTTGGCTTGTTAAAAAAAATACACCACCAGAAAGTTCATTACTTGAACGTGTTCGACTTCATGAGCCCGACTACACTATTCAGAATGGTGCGCTATCAGCCCTCAATGAACTTGGCAATACAAAATATCGAGTGCTGGGTAAAAAAGTAACTCACTACGACGATGACGCATCAATCGATATCCTTACGCCGCGCATGCGTTTATTTCAAGCAGATAAAGCACCAGTCACAGTAAAGTCAGATACAGGTCATCTCGACGGTGATCTCACCATTCTGGACCTCGTCGACAATGCTGAAATTTTTCGTCCAGCACAAGCAGCTACTGCTACCGAACCAGCAACATTGCGTATGCTTGCACGATCGTCTTACTTTAAAGTACTCATTAATGACGACATCATTGAAACCGATAGGCCCATCAGACTGGAGCAAGGAATGTCAGTCATGAACTCTACTGATGGTGGCACCTTTAATAATGTAGACCAAAGTATGGTGTTATCAGGACAGGTAAAAGGTCGCATTGAACGTCTACCGCGAGAGGCGCAGTAAGGTGATTGCTATGCGCCCTCTTCGAAATATTGTTTTAGGTTTAACAGGCTTGAGTATTTTTATCATGCCGCTGGCTCGTGCCGAAAAAGCAGACCAAGATAAACCGCTCATCCTAGAGGCAGAAAAAGTTTCTGTAAACGATGTGCAACAAACCTATGAGCTAAATGGCCAAATTCTCCTGATTAAAGGGACGATTGTTGTTACGGGTGAACAAGGAAATATCAAAGTAGATCCTGAAGGCTACGAATATGTTGATATGAAAGGCACGCCCGAAGAAGTCGCGAGCTTTAGACAGAAACGTGAGGGACCTGCTGACGAATTTATGCAAGGCCGCGCTACTGATATCAACTACAACGCTAAAACGGAGTTTCTGACGCTAACAGGTGATGCCAGCTTAAAACGACTACTCAACATGCAGATGCTGGATCAATTGCGTGGCTGGAAAATTGAGTACGATGATATTAAGCAGTACTATCGCGTATCACCTCCAACAGATGCAAAAGTAGATGACTTGCCTTTGGCTAGAGCCATTCTTTCACCAAGACGAAAAGCCACATTAGAGAAATGACAGCAGATTTAAGCAAAAATAATAGTCCTGCAACCCTTAGCGCGCATCACCTGCAAAAACGCTACGGCTCCAGAACCGTTGTGCGCGATGTGTCGATTGAAGTGAAATGCGGCGAGGTGGTTGGACTGCTTGGCCCGAATGGCGCAGGCAAAACTACTTCTTTCTACATGATTGTTGGTCTTGTCCCGTTAGATGGCGGCAACATTGTTCTAGATGGCACCGATATTACCCATCTGCCGATTCATGAACGCGCCAGAATGGGCCTGTCCTATCTGCCGCAAGAAGCATCCGTTTTCAGAAAACTCAATGTTGCTGAAAATATTCAGGCAGTACTAGAGCTACAAGTTCAGGATGGTAAATCTTTAAGCAAGGCCGAGATTGCCCAACGCCTAGATGAACTTTTAGGTGAGTTGCAAATTACCCACCTCAGAAACAATCCCGCACTATCGCTTTCCGGTGGCGAACGCCGACGCGTGGAAATTGCGCGCGCGCTCGCATCTCAACCCAAATTTATCCTGTTAGATGAGCCATTTGCCGGTGTTGACCCTATTGCTGTTGGGGAGATCCAAAGAATCGTCCGTTTTTTACGCGATCGTCAAATCGGCGTTTTGATCACCGACCATAACGTTCGTGAAACCCTAGGTATTTGCGATCACGCTTACATCATTAGCGAAGGTAGCGTTCTGGCTGAAGGTAAACCAGACCAAATTATTGAAAATGATGCTGTCCGTAGGGTCTACCTAGGCGAAAACTTCAGGATGTAAGAATTCCCTTTTTAGGGGGTATTTCTGAAATAAAGCGGTTTACCCTCTTGGATTTCAGCAAAATCGCTGATACGCTGGAGGTTCATGAAGTTCATTCCAAAGATACAAGTACCAGACAAGTATAAAAATTACGGGGCATGCTGCGCACCCCAGGAATATGTATGCGCATGCACACAAAAAGGAGCTGAAGATGAATTTAAAGATTAATAGCCGCCATGTAGAAGTGACACCTGCCATGCGCAGCCACTTAGAAGCCGGTCTAGCCAAAATTCGTAAGCATTTTGACCACGTGCTTGATGCCTCAGCCATTTTGATTGTCGATAACGCTAAAGAGAAAGATCTTCGCCAGGGAGCGGAGATTACGATTCACCTTAAAGGTAAGGAGCTATTCGCTGAGGCGCATAACGCAGACCTCTATCATGCGATGGATCAAGTTGTTGACAAGTTGGAACGTCAAGTCGTGAAACACAAAGAAAAAATTCAAGATCACTATCACGATAAGCATTTTGAGTAAGTGCTGACTTCAGGACACCTATAATCATTTGACATGACTGCCCTGATAGATCTTTTCGCCCTCGACTGCATTGCATTAAATAATCCGGCCAAAAACCGTTCTGATGCATTTGCTGTCGCTGGCGATCTCTTTGCAAAACATACTGGTATTGATGCTGCAGCCGTTGTTGGCTTCTTAAATGTTCGAGAAGATTTAGGATCAACCGCACTTGGCGCAGGAGTTGCAATACCGCACGGTCGAGTCAAAGGCCTGAAACATCCAGTAGCTGCTTTTATCAACCTGCAAAACCCGATTGATTTTGCAGCACCAGATGGCGAGCCAGTATCGCTCTTGATTTTTTTATTGGTCCCTGAAAAAGCAACTCAGCAACATCTCGAAATTCTGTCGTCTATCGCACAGCTTTTATCGGATTCAGATGCACGTAAACATCTAGCGACGGAAAGTGATCCAGAAAAGGTGTGTCAGCTTTTGCAACAATGGGGTTCCCAGTAATGACACAACCCTTGCTCCTAGAGGGCGTGAACGCCCAGCAGATTTTTGATGACAACGTTTCTGACTTAAAACTTTCTTGGATCGGTGGGTTGGAAGGTGCAGACCGCACGTTTCCCCCAGAAGCCGTTAAAGCTGCTGCTGCGAGCTCAGATTTAGTTGGGCACTTAAACCTGATTCACCCCAGTCGTATCCAGATTTTTGGTGAACAAGAAGTCGATTACCACGCAGCATTAGAGCCTAAGCAGCGGCAAGAGCAAATCTCCAGCCTCATCTCTAAAACACCTCCCTGCGTGATCGTTGCTGATGGCAAGGCAGCCGATGCTGACCTACAGCTTTTTTGCCAGCGCTCATCAACCCCCTTGTTCACTACTGCTGTTTCTGCAGCCGAGGTGATTGACCACCTGCGCACCTATCTGACGAAGATTGGCGCCCCTCAGATCACCATGCATGGTGTCTTTATGGATATCTTGGGCCTTGGTGTTTTATTAACCGGTGAATCTGGGCTAGGTAAAAGCGAATTAGGTCTTGAATTAATCTCCCGTGGCCACGGTCTAGTGGCTGATGATGCAGTTGACTTTGCGCGCCTGGGACCAGACTACATTGAGGGTCGATGCCCAGTCATTTTGCGCAACCTCCTAGAAGTGCGCGGCCTGGGTCTGTTGGATATTCGAACCATCTTTGGCGAGACTGCAGTACGCCGCAAACTAAAACTACGCTTGATTGTGCAGTTAGTGCGCCGTAACGATGGTGAATTTGAGCGCCTTCCCCTGGAAGCCCAACATATTGATGTATTGGGCATTCCAATTCGGACGGTAAAAATTCAAGTGGCTGCGGGGCGCAACTTGGCAGTTCTCGTTGAAGCAGCTGTTCGTAATACGATCTTGCAATTACGGGGTATTGACACCCTTAAAGAGTTTATTGAACGTCAGCGCATTCAAATGAATGCAGAGGCTGAGTCAAGCAAAACTCAAGGGCGCCTTCTGTAATATGCAAATTAATCTGATTACCGGAATCTCGGGCTCAGGTAAATCAGTTGCACTGAGAGCCTTTGAAGATGCTGGCTATGATTGTGTAGATAACTTACCAGTCTCTTTACTTGAAAGCCTCATTAGCACTCTAGAGAGTGAGCAGTGTGAGCAAGTCGCAGTAGCAATCGATGCGCGTCGCGGCGAGTCTATTGCCCAACTCCCACTCATTCTGGAGAACTTACGCCGCCAACATCAGGTACGAATTTTTTTTCTCAATGCCAATAGCGAAGCTTTGGTTCGGCGTTTTTCTGAAACCCGCAGACGCCATCCCCTTTCAGCGAACACGAAACAATCTCAATCGACAACATTGATCGAGGCCATCGATAAAGAGCGGACTTTACTAGAGCCTTTGCGAGCTCAAGCCCACAGTATTGATACCAGCAACCTGACAGCGCACGCACTGCGCTCTTGGATTCAGGATCTACTTAAAGACAAACCATTGGGCTTAACAGTTGTCTTCGAATCATTCGGCTTTAAAAAGGGTGTGCCAAGTGATGCAGATTTGGTTTTTGATGCACGCTGCCTCCCAAATCCCCACTATGACAAGGCTTTACGTCCATTCAGTGGCAACGATAAACCCATCATCGAATTTCTGGAAAATATTCCAGAAGTCATTAGCATGGAAAGCGACATCATTCAATTTATTGAAAAGTGGTTGCCCCATTACATTGCCGATGGCCGGAGCTACCTAACGATTGCTATTGGCTGTACTGGCGGACAACATCGATCGGTATACCTTGTAAATCGTATTAGCGAATACTTTCACTCACAAAAGAAGCTTGCCGAATTACAGATTAATTTTTTAGATCGTCACCGCGAGCTAGACTCAATCCCTGTAAAAGCAGTTTGATTGGTTGCGGCAAGCCATACTGCCCTAACTTAGCCAGAGGCACCCACTTTAAATCGCCACTTGCGAATGCATACGCTTTGCTTGTTTGTACATTCCAAATTTGTATCCATAAACGTCTGTGGGTAAAGATATGTTTAATATTTTCTCCACGTTCAACTTGTTTACCTAGTTTTAGCAAGGGGCCTGCTGTCTCATTAGATAAAGTCAGCGCCAGTAAATCTTCTAACTTCGGAGTGGCACCCACTTTGCTGACTTTTGCTTTAGCCACCCAAGCAGACTCTGGCAAACACCATAGACCACCCCAAATTGCCTTGCTCGGACGCTTTTGTAATAAGACCTGATTGCCATGGCGCAGTAGTAGCATGTCGCAATCAAATTCAGGTGACTTTGCTTTAATGGTCTTTTGCGGAAATAACAGCACCTGATTACTTAAGTTAGCCTGACATTCTTTTGCGAAAGGGCATTTTCTCTCACCGGTCAAACATACCGGCTTGCGGGCAGTACACCAAGTCGCTCCAAAATCCATTAAGGCTTGGGTATAAATTGGCATATCCTCTGACTTGATGGGGAGCAGTGAGCTCGCTAAGCTCCACAGTTGATCATTCACTTTTTTATCTTGCAAGGCGCCATCGATACAAAATAAACGCGCGAGGATGCGTTTCACATTGGCGTCCAAGATCGGTGCACGCTCATGAAAGGCAAATGCAGCAATTGCGCCTGCGGTAGAACGCCCAATACCTTTGAGCTGCTCCAGTAAGACGGGATCACTTGGAAACTTGCCAGAAAATTGCTCCATAACTTGCTTTGCGCAAGCGTGTAAATTTCGGGCTCTTGAGTAGTAGCCTAGTCCGGCCCATTCAGCGAGAACTTCATCAATATCAGCCGCAGCCAATCTCTTGACCGTTGGAAAGCGTTTCATAAAACGTGGATAACGTTCCAAGACCGTAGCAACTTGTGTTTGTTGCAACATGATTTCTGAAACCCACACCGCATAAGGATCGCGATTGTTCTGCCAAGGCAAACCTTGACGACCGTCTACCCCATGCCAAGCGATGAGTTTTTTGGAAAAGGTTTTGATCAAACTCATATCAACGCTTCTGACATTGCGCACAAAAATACGTGGAGCGCTGCCCTTGGACAATTTGCTTGATGGGCGTCTTACACACTTTGCATGGTTGATCTTTTCGATCATAGACCTTCGTTTGCACCATGAAGTGGCCTGGGTCACCTTCACTATTGACGAAGTCTTTCAGGGTACTGCCACCGGCATCAATGGCCCGCTTCAAAATCAATCTCACTGCAGCGGCTAGACGAGCGCACTGGGGCCGAGTTAACTTACCCGCTGCTTTTGCAGGATGTATGCCAGCCTCGAACAAACTTTCTGAGCAGTAGATATTACCAACACCCACCACGGCTTGACCTGCCAATAAGAATTGCTTCACAGCAACGCTGCGGCCTCGCGAATCTTGATACAAAACCTCGGCACCAAGCTCTCCTGAAAATTCTGGGGAGAAAGGCTCTACTCCTAATTTGAGTAGTAATGGATAGTTCTCGACGGGACCTTTTGATTTAGGGTGCCATAGCACTGCGCCAAATTTGCGGGGGTCATGCAGGCGCAAGCTGAGCTTTCCAAATTCAAATGTCACGCGATCATGTATTTTGAGTGGATCGCTACTAGGCAGCACTCGCAATGTGCCAGTCATACCTAGGTGCAGCAATAGATAGCCAGTCTCCATCTCGAGCAGCAGATATTTGCCACGACGTTTGATGGAGTTTACTTTCTGGCCTGGAAGTATTTTGGTTAAATTACTGGGGACCGGCCAACGCAGACGGCCATCAATGACCTGAACAGCGCTCACTTTGCGCCCCTCAAGGTGTGGTTGAATCCCAAGTCTGGTGACCTCTACTTCTGGAAGTTCTGGCATAAATGGATTGTAGATTCGCGGATTAGAATGTGCTTATGACCAAATTTACGCTTAAGCCATATTTTCAGGGTTTATTCATCGCAACAATACTAGGTGCTGGAGCATGCTTGCCAACTCTTGCTGTTGCGCAGGCTAATCGTCCAGATACCGGCGAAGGTGTATTTGAAGTCCTTGCCTCGGAGATTGCCTTGCAGCGCGGTGAGCCAGGCTTGGCATACAACACCTACATGGAGATGGCTCGGCAGTACCGAGATCCCCGTTTGGCTCAGCGGGCCATGGAAATTGCGATCACCGCCGGATCGCCGGATTTAGCACTACAAGCCACTCAACTCTGGGATACCCTCACCCCACCATCTGAGACTAAGCCAAAAGAAGTGTTGATTACCTTGCTGGCATTAAGTCAGCGCTGGCCAGATCTAGTGAAGCCAACGATTGAGCTTCTCAATCAACAAACCCTAGCGCAAAGAGAAAATACCTTATTGCAATTGCAATCCTTGTTGGGCAAGGCGAATGATGAAACACAAGCGTTACAAGCTTTTTATGAAATCGTTTCAGCAGTAAAGCCTGAACCAAAAGATCCCAATCTTTTGTACACCTATGCCATGTCAGCTGAAAAATCTGGGCATATGGATGTGATGGAAAAAATATTGCGTCAAATTTTGCGCAAGAACCCTAACGATGTGAACTCCCTCAATGCATTGGGTTACTCGCTTGCAGACCGTAATCTCAAATTACCTGAAGCATTTACGCTTATTAATAAAGCGCACCAACTCTCACCACGTGATGGTTTCATCTTAGATAGTCTTGGGTGGGTTAACTTTCGCTTAGGTAAAAACGCACTTGCCCTAGAGCAGCTGCAACAGGCATTCACACAAAAACCTGAAGCAGATATTGCGGCACATTTAGGCGAAGTACTCTGGACAATGAACCGCACCGCCGAGGCTGAAGACGTATGGCGTCAGGGGCAAAAACTCGATGCGAATAACGCGACGCTGAAAGAGACTCTAAAGCGCTTGAAACCAGACTGGTCACTTGCAGTACAGGCCCCTAACGGCTTATGGGATGGTCGTTTTGCGGTCAAAATCACCGGCCTCACTGACAGCCAAAATCAAGGTGGATCAGGCGGATTTACCTTAACGCAAGACGCACTCAAAGACGTTTTAGAAATTCGTAATCCTATTGGTGGTTCGATTGCCAAAATCACCATTACACCTGGTGAGGCAACACTTGAACGCAATGGTGAAACGATTACTGCGATTGATGCCGACACATTACTTCAGAATGCTTTAGGCTTGCCACTGCCCGCACGCGGTCTTTCAAATTGGTTGCGCGGCGAAGTACGTCCAGGCGGTAATGCCAGTGTCGAAAGAAATACAAAAGGTCAGGTCAGCAAAATTATTCAAGACGGCTGGACTCTGAACTACAACTGGGGCGAATCCAATCGCCTAGAAAAACTCGTCATGACTCGCAGCTCCAATATTGGGTCGATTGATATTCGCTTGGTATTTGATTCCCCGAATGACTGAAGTAAAGCAAGCCACATTGGAGCTAAGCTGCCCAGCAAAGCTCAATCTTTTCCTACATATTGTTGGACGTCGATCCGATGGTTATCACCTCCTTCAATCAGCTTTCCAGTTGATCGATTGGTGCGACAAGGTCACCCTTAAAACCATCCCTGAAAATGAAGTGCGTCGGAGTAACCCAATTCCTGGCGTTCCACCAGAGCAAGATTTAGTGGTTCGTGCTGCAAAGCTTCTCAAAGAATTTGGCAAGGTTTCTAGTGGCGTTGAAATTCATCTCCAAAAAGAAATCCCCATGGGGGCTGGCCTTGGTGGCGGCTCCTCAGATGCCGCCTCGACACTGATCGGTCTGAACCAGCTTTGGAATCTCCATTTAGATAAAGCGAGCCTTAGTCAGTTAGGCTTACAGCTTGGGGCTGATGTCCCCTTTTTCATCTTTGGCCATAACGCCTTTGTAGAAGGAATTGGCGAGCAAATACAAGGTATTGCCTTGGAAAATCGAGATTTTTTGGTCATTTTTCCCAACAAGGGCATAGCCACTGCTAGTATTTTTCTAGACTCTAAATTGACCCGAGATCACGCTCCGATTACAATAGATGGCTTTCTTGCATCGCCATTGTCAAATCATTTGAACGATTGTCAGGCGGTAGCGATGCGGATATGTCCTGAAGTGAAGCAAGCATTAGATTGGATTAGCGTGGCGTTACCGAACTCGGAGCCTCGTATGTCTGGCTCTGGAAGTAGCGTATTTACAGCCTTAGCGGCCAAAACAGATACCGCAAAACTAGAAAATCTTTTGCAAAATCTTCCAAAAGGATGGGTAGGTCGAATTGTTCGGGGGCTAAATAAAAATCCCGCTTACAATTTGATCTCTTCAGATTGACCTGTAGGGGAATCGCCAAGCTGGTTAAGGCACTGGATTTTGATTCCAGCATGCGAAGGTTCGAATCCTTCTTCCCCTGCCAACAACTGTAGATGCGACTAAAGACACCCATTCGACCCACACCAAAATTTCTCAAATAGCCCATGTCCGCTCCTATGAACGCTGATTTACTGACTCTATTCACCGGTAATGCAAATCCCGTTTTAGCTCAAGCTGTCGCTAAAGAACTCAATCTTCCCCTCGGAAAGGCCTTTGTTGGTCGCTTCTCAGATGGCGAAATTCAGGTTGAAATTCAGGAAAACGTCCGGGGTAAAAACGTTGTTGTGATTCAGTCGACCTGCGCGCCAACGAATGACAATTTGATGGAATTAATGATCATGATTGATGCCCTGAAACGAGCATCAGCAAGCCACATAACCGCAGTGATCCCTTACTTCGGGTATGCTAGGCAAGACCGTCGTCCACGCTCAGCACGCGTTGCTATCTCTGCCAGAATCATCGCCAACATGCTCCAATCAGTTGCTGGAATTGAGCGGGTTTTGACCATGGATCTGCATGCAGACCAAATTCAGGGCTTCTTTGATATTCCGGTAGACAACATCTATGCCTCACCAGTTTTACTGGCTGACCTAGAGGCACAGAAGGCTAAGAAGGATCTCATCATTGTTTCCCCAGATATCGGTGGCGTTGTACGCGCCCGCGCCATGGCGAAGCAATTGGGTACCGATTTGGCAATTATTGATAAACGTCGTCCTAAGGCGAACGTTTCTGAAGTGATGCACCTCATTGGTGAAGTAGAAGGTCGCCATTGCGTGATCATGGATGACATCATTGATACTGGTGGCACGCTTTGTAAGGCCGCTGAGGCGCTTAAAGCACGTGGTGCTAAGGGTGTTACGGCTTACTGTACCCACGCAGTGCTATCAGGCGGTGCCGTGGCTCGAATTGCTGCTTCGGAATTAGATGAACTCGTCGTTACCGATACCATTCCTTTGACTCCAGAAGCCATGAAAGTGGGCAAAATTCGTCAACTGAGCGTTGCCCCCATCCTGGCTGAAACCCTTTCCCGCATCAGCAAGGGTGATTCCGTGATGTCGATGTTTGCTGAATAAGCTAAAAATAGCGGTTTTACCCCCATTTTTAGCAGTTTTTAGCCCTAAGTAGGCAAAAACACTCAATCCCACGATATAATCGAAGGCTTTTCTGTTTGGTCGCGAACGGAAATTAACCTTAATTTGGGAATTCAATATGAAAGTAGTAGCCTTTGAAAGAAGCGTACAGGGAACGGGTGCGAGCCGCCGTCTGCGCAACTCCGGTAAAACTCCGGGAATTATCTACGGTAGCAAAAATCCAGCTGTAGCAATTGAGTTGGACCACAACGCTCTGTTCCATGCTCTCCGCAAGGAAGCATTTCACTCGTCAATCCTCGATCTCGAAATCGACGGCAAAGCACAGAAAGTGTTGTTGCGCGATTATCAGATGCATCCATTCAAGCCTTTGGTTTTGCACATTGACTTCCAGCGCGTATCTGCGACTGAGAAAGTTCATATGCGCGTTCCATTGCACTTCATTAATGCTGAAAATTCAAATGCAGTGAAGTTGCAAGGCGCAGTTGTAAGTCACATCACAACTGAAATTGAAGTTTCCTGCTTGCCAGCAGACTTGCCAGAGTTTATCGAAGTAGACTTAGGCGGCATTGAAGTTGGCGGCCATGGCATTCACGCTAAAGACCTGACATTACCAAAAGGTGTTTCTTTGGTATTGCATGTTGAGCAAGAAAACCCAGTATTGGCTAATGCACGTATCCCAGCAGTTAAAGCTGCCGATACTGAAGTTGCTCCAGCTGCAGCCGCTGCTGCTCCAGCTGCCGATGCTGCAAAAGATAAGGCTTAATGATTTAAGCTGCATTTTATGCAAACGAGAAGGCCCGCTTAATCGCGGGTTTTCTTTTTTGTAGAAAAGCTTTTATCCTTAGCCCACATCATGACTAAATTAATCGTTGGCCTGGGCAATCCAGGCGAAGAGCACCAAGCAGATCGACACAATGCCGGCTTCTGGTTTGTTGACGCCTTAGCAAAGCAATTAGGCGTCCGCTTTGAAGCTGAAAAGCGCTTTCATGGAAAAGTGGCTAAGGCTAAATGGGCGGGGGAAGACCTCTTCTTACTAAAACCTACTACCTACATGAATCTAAGTGGTCAGGCTGTAGGCGCGCTTTGTCGCTTTCATAAAATGTTGCCTCAAGAGATTTTGGTAGTTCAAGATGAGCTCGACCTTAAGCCAGGCACGGCTCGCATCAAGCTGGGCGGCGGGACAGGCGGTCACAACGGCCTTAAAGACATTCAGGCACACCTTGGTACGCCGGAGTACTGGCGTCTACGCCTTGGTATCGGTCATCCACGCGATTTAGCTGGTGATGGACGGGTAATGGATGTGGCTGACTATGTTTTGAGAAGGCCCTTACTCGTAGAGCAAAAACTCATTGAGAGCAGCATTGAAAATGGCTTGCAAATTCTGCCGCTATTTCTCAAGGGTGATTCTCAAACGGCTATGTTGGAATTGCACTCCAAAGGCTAAGAGGCTTAAGCTATTTTTGCCTTGGCGGCTGCAGTTAACAATCTGTACTTAGCCATTAACTGATCTGGTGATTCGGTGTAACTGGGATTAAATGGAATGCAATCGACTGGGCACACTTGACGGCATTGAGGGGCGTCGTAATGCCCCACGCATTCAGTGCACTTGTCGGGATCAATTTCGTAAATTTCCAGCCCCATGTAAATGGCATCATTAGGGCATTCTGGCTCGCACACATCACAGTTGATGCACTCGTCCGTAATCATTAAGGCCATGATTTAGCTATTGGCCTTACTCTTTAACTTGATTGGCGGCAGCAATTTTTTTATCTAACCACTTCTCGACTGATGGGAAAACAAACTTACTCACATCGCCACCCATTGATGCAATCTCACGCACAAAGGTACCAGAAATAAATTGATACTGATCAGATGGCGTTAGGAACAAAGTTTCCACATCAGGCAGTAGATAGCGATTCATACCCGCCATTTGAAACTCATACTCAAAGTCAGAGACAGCACGTAAACCACGCACGATAACGCGAGCGTTGTACTCACGCGCAAAATCTTTTAACAGGCCAGTAAAGCCAACAATTTTGACGTTGGGGTAGTGACCAAGCACTTCCTTGGCGATTGCGATACGCTCATCTAAAGTAAAGAATGGGCGCTTACTGCGGCTATCCGCAACGCCCACAATCAATTCACCAAAAATACTAGACGCACGACGAACCAGATCTTCGTGTCCACGCGTAAAGGGATCAAATGTTCCAGGGTATACAGCAACAGTCATAACGCTCCTAAGGCTTTATCAGCTACAGGCAAGAGTTTAGCCCCTTCTGCTGCGAAATAGACAAGCTTTTACCTGTCCAGCCTCTAAGTATTTTCCACAATGCCAGTCTGGCAATAGGGCTTCTATTTCCCCAAGAGTCCGGCTAGAGGGAAATTCAATGTAAATACCACCTCCAGAGCTGTCATCACAAATACGACCGGCTTGTATGACCGCTTTATCGAGCAAAGCCGCTTCCTGAAAAGGCGGGTCGATAAAAATCAGATGACTTGAAAGATTTGGCTGCTGACTTAAGAACTCCAAGCTGTCTTGATGCAATATCTCGACATAGCCTGATGCAGGTGAAGATTGAAGCAGTTTGAAGGTGGCTAACAAATTTGCATGGGCTTTTTTATCTCGCTCGATCAATACCACTAGCTCTGCATCTCTTGAAGCCGCCTCAAAACCCAAAGCTCCAGTACCAGCAAATAAATCCAAACAACGCAAACCTGTTAGATCTTGGCCTAACCAATTAAATAAAGTTTCACGAATGCGATCTGTGCTTGGGCGCAGCCCAGGCAAATCCATAACCGATAACAAACGACTGCGCCAAGTCCCGCCAATAATGCGAATCTTCTTGGGGAGCTCTGAACGCTGACCCATAGTGGCAGTCTTATTTGCGGATTTCTTTATTTGGATGCTCCCAATACGACAATCTTCATGCGATCCATCGCAAGGTACTTCTGAAAAGCGGCACTCACTTGCTCTAAGGTCACTGCATCCACTTTGGTCGTCCAAGTTTCCAGCGTATCTAAAGGCAAATCGTTCCAAGCAATAGAGGAAACGTTATCGAGTAATTTACGATTGTTATCAATCCGCAATGGGAAACCATTTACTAAATTGGCTTTAGCAGCTTGTAGCTCAGAGGGCGTAGCTCCATTTGCAATGAAATTAGCAATGGTTGAATTCATCACCTCAAGCGCTAAGGTCGCTTGATCACCCTTCGTTTGCAAGCCCGCTTGAAAAATGCCAGTGTCCTTGCCGGGCGCAAAATAACTGAAGACGCTATAGGCCAAGCCGCGTTTCTCTCTTACTTCAGACATCAGTCGTGACACAAATCCCCCGCCACCTAAGATGTAGTTACCAACAATCAGCGGGAAGTAGTCTGGATTACTTCGCGTAATGGCAGTCATACCCATGGCGATATGGGCTTGCTGAGAATCAAACGGAATATATATTTGACGGCTAGCTAGAGGCTCGATCGGTGAACGTTCAAACTGTGGAAGAGCTGGAATAGCCGCCCCTGATTGCGGCACATTCTTTAGTAAGACTTCCACGATCTCGTTAGCTTCCGCTGGACTCACATCGCCAACAATACTCACAATGATGCGATCGCCGCGATAAAACTGTTGATGAAATCTTGCTAAATCAGAAATGCTTACTGAGCCAACCGATTTGACAGAAGGAGATTCGCTCAGCGGATAATTCCCATAAACAGATTTTCTGAAACGGCGCTCAAGCACTGATTCAGGCTTCGTTTCTGCTTCAAGCAAACCGGTAATAGCGCGCTGTTTCTCACGTTCTAATATTTTGGCATCGTATGTTGGCGCACTGAGCATCGCTGATGCCAATTGCACGGCGCGATCACGCAGATCTTTGCGGCTCAGACTCCGAATCCGAATCACAGCGCGCTCACCCCCAACCGATATGCCAAAGTTAGCACCTAAGTCAGCGATTTCATCGGCAATTTGCGCTTCGCTTAAAGCGCCCTTTGATGATCTGGCACCATAGTTCATCAACTCTGCGGTCATGGACGCAAGTCCACTCTTGCCAGTCGGATCGAAGCGGTCGCCCGCATCAACACTGATCTCAATATCCAGCATGGGCAAGGCCTGAGTTTGGACTAAATAGGCCTTGGCACCTTTAACTGAATCGAGTTTCTCAATCGGCAAAATAGCTTGGGCAGATTGCAACAATCCAAATACAAGAATGATTACGCAGTAAGATTGTTTGATGAGTCTCATTATTTGCCCTCCTTCACTACTGACTTGCGGGCTTGAGGATCCAACACGGCAATTGTTAGGCTTTCGTCTAGGAGATATTTTTTTGTTACCGCTTGTACCTGCTCTGGGGTAATGGTCTGCATCCTTTCCAACATGGGATCAATATCGCGCCACGAAAAGCCAGCCATTTCCATACCGCCAATTTCCATTGCCTGACCAAAAATAGAGTCACGCTTGTAAATTTGACTTGATAGTAATCGGACTTTAATACGCTTGAGCTCAGAATCCAAAACGCCTTTTTGTGCAATCTCATTTAAGACTCTGCGAATACTGGCTTCTGCTTGTGCAACAGTTTTGCCTTTTGCCAAGCTTGCGTTGATCTGGAATAACTCTGGTCCACGAGAAATCATGTCATACGAAACACCTACATCATTGACTACGCGCTCTTGTTTAACCATGACGCGATTTAAACGCGCATTATCGTAACCATCCAAGACAGCTGATAGCAGCTCTAGTGCATAGGGCTCAACATCGTCCTGCGCTCCCACTTGTAAACGCGGCACCTTCCAAGCCATTGCCAGCTGGGGGCTATCTGCAGGCGCCTTCACCTCAACATGTTTAATGCCCTTTTGCACGGGTTCAATCTGAGGTTTACGCACTGGTAATTCATGGGCAGATATCACGCCATAATATTTTTCTACCGCCCGCCTAGTTTGCTCTGGGTCAACATCGCCGCTAATCACTACAGTCGCATTGTTTGGAGCATACCAACTGCCATACCAATCACGCGCATCTGTAGCCTTCATGTTTTCTAAATCATTCATCCAACCCACCACGGGGTGCCGATAAGGCGAACTCATAAAAGCAGTAGCCATCAGCGATTCATTTAAGAGGCTGCTGGGATTGTCTTCTGTCCGTAAACGACGCTCTTCCATTACAACCTGAATTTCTTTTAAGAACTCCGCATCATCAAAATTCAGGTTAGACATGCGATCTGCCTCAAGCTTCATCACCTCGTTGAGCTTTGATTTTTCCACTTGCTGAAAATACGCCGTGTAATCACGAGAGGTAAAAGCATTTTCACGTCCGCCCAGCGCAGCAACTAGACGAGAAAATTCTCCAGCTTTTACTTTCTCCGTACCCTTAAACATCATGTGCTCTAGTACGTGCGCCACTCCAGTGCGCCCATTCATTTCATCCATTGAGCCAGCACGGTACCAAACCATATGGGCAACGGTAGGCGCACGGTGATCTTCTTGAACGATGAGCTTGAGCCCATTGGCAAACTGATATTCATGGGTATTACTTGATTGGCCGGCCGGGGCTGCCCAAGCATATTGGGAGCAGGTGATCAATAAGAAGAAAAATTGCAACAAAATAGAGCGCATCTGTGAGTTCACCATATTCTTAGATTAAATTGATAAGATGCATGTTTTAAATTGTATCGACTATGTTCGGCCTACGTAAAACCCTCGGATCCCTTTTCAAATCAACTCAGACTGATGAAGCCTGGTTTGATACTTTAGAAGACTCCCTCATTCAAAGTGATGTTGGGTTGCCTACGACTGAGCAATTAATTGCTAAGTTACGTAAGGCTGCCAAATCAGAAAAAGCCTCCAGCCCAGAAGCGCTGCAAGCCTTACTGATTCAAGAAGTTACTGTATTGCTTGGCGCCCTAGAGCCTTCACCCAATCCCCTCTATACCCGTAATCCTGCAACGATTCCTGAAGTATGGCTGGTGGTTGGCGTCAATGGTGCAGGTAAAACCACTACCATTGGCAAGCTCTGCCGCCTCTTCCAGTCACAAGGCAAGTCGGTATTACTCGCCGCTGGTGATACCTTCCGCGCCGCTGCTCGCAACCAGCTTCAAGAATGGGGTGGGCGCAATCAAGTGGATGTGATTTCCCAAGAGGGTGGTGATGCTGCCGCGGTAGCCCATGATGCAATCCATGCGGCCATCTCTCGCAAGAGCGACATTCTGATTATTGACACCGCTGGACGCCTTGCTACACAAGATCACTTGATGGAAGAACTCAAAAAGGTGAAACGCGTCATTGGCAAGGCCCTTCCTGGGGCCCCTCACCAGACTTTGCTGGTACTTGATGGCAATACTGGTCAAAATGGCTTAAGCCAGGTAAAAGCCTTTCATGGGGCTCTGGGGCTTACCGGAATCATTGTCACTAAATTAGATGGCACTGCTAAAGGCGGCGTCATCTGTGCTCTGGCCTATACCCTTCAGGATGGGCCAAAACCGGCTGTTTTAGCCCTTGGCAAAGGCGAGGGAATTGATGACTTAGTAGCCTTCACGGCTAGTCAGTATTCATCAGAATTATTCAATTAAATCATAGGCTTATAGATCTAAAAAACCATTAGCACTCGCTTGACAAGAGTGCTAAAATAGAACTCTATCAACACCTCCAATTTACTAAAAGAAAATGATTCAAAAGAAAGCAAATAAACCGCTAATGCAAGCAAGGCAAACACTGCCAGCAGTGCACACTGCTGCGGCTATGTCTGCCTTTCCGGTTCTGCCATCTCTTGGGGTTGGTACGCTCGATTCGTATATCTCATACGTTAATCGCGTGCCGATGCTCAGCGCTGCGGAAGAGTTACATCTTGCGCAAGAATTTCGTCGTACTGAAAATGTTGATGCTGCGAGAACTTTAGTGCTCTCACATCTGCGTCTCGTCGTATCTGTAGCCCGTCAATATTTAGGCTATGGCATTCCACATGCCGACCTTATTCAAGAAGGTAACGTTGGTTTGATGAAGGCCGTAAAACGCTATGACCCAAGCCAAGGCGCCCGCTTAGTCTCTTATGCAATCCATTGGATTAAAGCCGAGATTCATGAGTACATTCTCAAGAACTGGCGTCTTGTCAAAGTAGCCACCACTAAAGCGCAACGTAAATTATTCTTTAATCTACGCAGCAATAAACCTACTCTGAGTGCATTAACGCCAAGCGAAGTTGAAGCTTTAGCAAAAGCACTCGACGTCAAAGGTTCTGATGTTAAAGAAATGGAAATGCGTCTTGCTGGCGGTGACGTTGCCTTAGAGGGTGAGGATAACGATGATGAATCTGCTTATGCGCCGATTCAGTGGCTAGCCGACAATACGCAAGAGCCAACAGCAATGATGGCTGCTGCTGAGACAGATACATTGCAGGGCCCTAAGTTAGATCAAGCGCTCATGGCTTTAGATGAGCGTAGCCGTAACATTGTTCAATCTCGCTGGTTGGCAATGGATGCGGAAGGCAATGGCACAAAAACATTGCATGATCTTGCTAGTGAATATGGCATCTCAGCAGAACGTGTTCGCCAAATTGAGACCTCTGCCCTCAAAAAAATGCGCGGCCTGCTGCAAGCAGCCTAAGCGCTTCTCCCTACCACCCTACTTTAGTAACTCTTTCAAGTCATGCGCCAAGGTCTCTGGACCTTGTGCATGTTTGATATATAGGCGTAGATGGCCATCTGGATCAAACGCATAGCTGCCTGCTGTGTGATCCATGGTGTATGAACCAGGACTGGTTCCTGGAACCTTCTTGTAGTAAATCTTAAAGTCTTTTGTCACCTGCTCCAATGCCGCTTGATCCGCTGGTCGCAAGCCCAAGAAACGGGGGTCAAAGGCGGGAACATATTGCTTCAAAATAGCCGCTGTATCACGCTCAGGATCAACAGTAACAAAGAGTACCTGTACCTTATCAGCCTGAGGACCCATGAGGGTCATGACCTGCTGCATTTCCGTTAGGGTTGTTGGGCAGACATCAGGACATTGGGTATAACCAAAGAACATCACCACCACCTTGCCTTTGAAGTCGGCTAAGGTTCTTGTTTTGCCATCTGGATCAAGCAAGCTAAAGTCTTTTCCAAAAGCAGTGCTGCCAGTAATGTCGACATTCTTAAATTCAGGCTTTTGACTGCAAGCAGCCAAGGCCAGGAATAGCGCAACAAGTAAACATGATCTGATGAAATTCATAGTGATCTCACATGAAATAGTGATCTATTAACAGCGCTGCGAATAAGAGCGATAAATAGGTAATTGAAAAGCGGAAAGTTTTCTTAGCTAATGCATCGCTGTAAGAAATAAATAGTGCAATAACGTATGCCAAAAATAGCAGGCCCAAGATGAGCGCTGAGATCAAATAGACCACACCACTCATGCCGTAGATATAGGGAAGTAAAGTAGCCGCAATCAATATTAAGGTGTAGAGCAAGATATTAAGCAAAGTAAAGCGCTCACCGTGAGTCACGGGTAGCATCGGTAGGCCAGATTGAACATAGTCATCACGCCGGTATAAAGCCAAAGCCCAGAAGTGCGGAGGAGTCCAAACGAAAATAATCAGGACCAACAGCCATGCCTCTGCAGATAGCGTATTGGTCACAGCAGCCCAACCAAGTGCAGGAGGCATTGCGCCTGATAAACCCCCAATCACAATGTTCTGAGGGGTTGCAGGCTTTAGTAGCCAGGTATAGATCACTGCATAACCAACAAAGGTAGCTAAAGTCAGCCACATCGTCAATGGGTTGCAGAAGTTCCACAAAATAATCATCCCCAATGTACCGAGTACGATTGAGAAAATCACAATGCTGAAAGGAGTGACTTCGCCAGTCGCAGATGGGCGCCAGGCTGTTCTTTTCATCTTGGCATCGACCGCTTGTTCGATCAAACAGTTCACGGCAAACGCTGCACCAGCCAATAACCAAATACCGACAATCCCACCAATCAATATTGGGTAAGGAACCATTCCAGGCGTTGCCAAGAACATACCAATTACGGCACAAAATACCGCTAACTGAGTGACGCGGGGCTTAGTTAATACCCAGTACTGACGCCAGCGGGGCATTACTGTGGGTGTGGATGATTGCGGGCTGCTCATATCAATTTAGCGATCTTCATTTGAATGGGTGACTTCCACGAGGCCCAGTAAGTCATACGGACTAAACAGAATACCAAAGCGGCCGATCCACCTGTATGCATTAAGGCGGCCAATAAGGGCCATTGGAAAACAACGTTCGATATTCCAGTGAGAACTTGCAGGATTAAAAGTGCAAATAGTAATTTGGCTAGCTTCCTGACTTGAGGCAATACGCTAGTGGCTAAACCGGATGCGTTGAAAGCCAAAAAGGAAAGGGTTATTAACACGAGCACAGCAAAAACACGATGCGCCCAATGAATTGCTTGCAACGACGCAGGGGAAACATATTCGCCCATAGCATTACGTCCCAGCTCCCTCCACAAGGTAAAGCCTTCCTGCCAATTTGCTTCGGGCCATAAAGCACCAAGACAGGTTGGAAAATCTGGGCAGGCTAAGACTGCGTAATTGGTGCTCACCCAGGCGCCTAAGAAGATCTGCATTGTCAGCACCACAAATGCGATAGTGAGCAATGTTGCAGAGATTGGCTTGCTGCGCAGCTCAAGAATCTTGGATTCTTTTTCTTGCCAGTTCTGTTGCGCATAAGCAGTGAGTGATGCAAGCAATACCAAGGCCAATATCAAGTGAATGGTGACAATAATGGGTTGAAGTTTCATGGTCACTGTCCAAGCACCAAATGCGCCTTGAATACAAACTAGCACCAGCAAAGCCAGACTTCCGAGAAGCGGTTTCTTGCCCAAGCTTTTCATCTTACTAAGTGCCAAGCCCAGCTGAACCAGGATCAATGCACCAACCGTCATTGCTAGATAACGGTGAATCATTTCAATCCAAGCCTTCATCACTGTGACAGGTCCATCTGGCAAGGTCGACTGTGCCATTTGAATATCACCAATCGCATGCCATGGATTGGAGGT